>Ga0183095_10541_pt4 | contig 12135 bp, 10 predicted proteins | sample BioMet4_FD_130346 | JGI IMG/M metagenome (GOLD analysis project Ga0183095, IMG submission 130346) | Microbial communities from bioreactor (seeded with sewage sludge) at LBNL, California, USA - Biofuel metagenome 4 (v2) (version 3) | ecosystem: Engineered > Bioreactor > Anaerobic > Unclassified ...
TTAGTGCTCTTAGGTTTATCAGTTGGGCATGAACTTATGCACTATTTTTTAGATGGTATTGAATTGAGTTTAGAAAATTATGTTTTACTGGTTTTTCGCATGATTAGTTTTGTTTGCTCTTTGTTAGCTATTATATGGTTGGTATTAAATCGTCATAGACCTAAGTTTATTAGTTATGAACGAGGTATTTTTGTCTGGGAGCTAGTTATAGTAGGAGTTTCACTTTATGCGAACCTTGTTAATCTGCAATCATCATATATTGGTTCAACGGCAGGTATTCCTATTATAATGTTTTTATATATTCTCATCCCTCAGCATAATGGAGTGTTGAGAATTGTTCCTCCAATAATTTTCAGTGTGGGGTTAACACTTATATATCATTTTTTTAAAACCTCTTTAGATCCGGTAGGCTTTTGGGCTATGTATGTGGGAATAATATTTGTGAATTTAATGGGAGCTTATTTCGCGGATAAAATGTATTTTAAAGATTACCTGCTCTATTGTCTTTCTAATTGTGATGAATTGACAGGGGTATACAATAGGAGATATTTAGAAAAGAAGTTAAGAAAAGAATGGCAAACTTGTTATGAAGAAGGAAAATTAATTTCTTGCTGCTTAATTGATATAGATCTTTTTAAAGATTTTAATGATACTTATGGGCATTTGCGTGGTGATGTAATTTTAAAAAAAGTAAGTGCAGAGTTGACCAAAAGTATTGAACGCGCAGATGATTTTCTTGCTCGTTACGGTGGGGAAGAGTTTATTATTATTCTTCCTGGCAGAAATAAAGTGGAATGCACAATATTTGCTGAGAATATTCGGAAGAAAATAGAAGAATTGAAAATATTACATAATGTTTCACATGTTTCTTTATATCTTACGTTGAGTATTGGGGTTTCTACTATAATTCCTCGTGCTGAAATGCACTACAATGAATTGATCAACAAGGCAGATATTGCTTTGTACCAAGCCAAGGATGAGGGGCGAAATAGAGTTGTGGTTTACGAAGAGGGTCGTAAAAATTTTGCAAAGTTCAGGTAGTACTGTTCTACATTAGTATATTTAGGCCATACTTTATTTTCCACAATTAAGGGCTATAATAGAGGAAGGAGTAAATGATTTGTTTATGAGTAAGAAAATTTAAAATAAATTGATGGAGGTAAATGCTGATGTATAACTTATTAATTGGTGGCGCAGCTGGTCAAGGGATTGATACGACGGTGGCAATTTTGGAAAAACTACTCAAACAATCCGGCTATAATGTATTTACCGTGAGAGATTTTATGTCAAGGGTTCGTGGTGGACATAATTTTTCCTTGCTAAGGTTTGGAACTGAGCCTATTTATTCGCACAGTGACAGTTTGGATGGCATTGTGGCTCTTGACGAGGAAACGATTAAGGAGCATAAAGAACAACTTAAGGCAAATGGTTTTATTCTTTGTGATAGAAAAATACCGTCTTCTAATTCGCACGTAGTAAGTTTAGGAATGGATGCAATGGCAAAAACACTGGGTAACCCGCGAGTTTCCGGAAGTATAGCTGTGGGAGCTGTTTTAAAACTTTTTGGAGAAAGTTTAGACGGGTTAGAAAGCGTTTTGGGGAGTGTCGTTAAACCGCAATATCTTGCTAGTAACATCAAAGCGGTACAACAAGGATATGCAGCTGTTGAGAACCGTTTTCCGCATTTGCAGGGCAAATATAGTGATAGGATGCTTATCTCAGGTAGTAAGGCTGTTGCACTAGGTGCTATTGCCGCAGGTCTTCGCTTTTATGCGGCTTACCCTATGTCTCCCTCTACACCTGTTTTGGAGACTCTTGCATCTTACGCTGATGAAGCTGGGATTGTAGTGGAACAAGCGGAGGATGAAATAGCCGCTATTAATATGGCTATTGGTGCCTCTTATGCAGGAGCTATGGCTATGACAGGCACATCGGGCGGAGGATTTTCTCTCATGGTTGAGGCACTGGGACTTGCAGGAATGGCAGAGATTCCTGTCGTTGTTATTGACGTTCAACGTCCGGGACCGGTAACAGGACTCCCCACACGAACTGAACAGAGTGACTTAAAATTTGTAATTTCGGCATCACAGGGAGAATTTCCTCGTATGGTTATTGCTTTACGAAACTGTATGGATGCGTTTAATCAAACAATGCGTGCTTTTTATCTGGCGGAAAAATATCAAATCCCTGTTATTATTTTAAGTGATCAGTATCTAGGTGACGCTACCCATACTGCAGAGGAGTTTAAGCCTGAACAAAACCAAAGGGTAGAACCTGTAGATGAATATGCAGAAGAAGGGGAATACTTAAGATATAATTATACAGATAGCGGGATTTCTCCCCGACTTATTCCGGGCACTAGCAAACATTTGGTGGTAATTGATAGCGATGAGCATGATGAGCGAGGCTGGATTACGGAATCGGCGGAAGTGCGAGTTCGTATGATGGATAAACGTATGAAAAAATTAGAAGGTCTGAAAAAGGAATTGTTGGAACCTGATTTTATTGGGTCAGACAGTTTTGATACGCTTCTTATTGGTTGGGGTTCAACCTGGGGACCTATTGAAGAGGCGGTAAGGCTGCTAAATAAAGAACGGCAGGGTCATTTTGCTGCGCTGGTTTTTGGCGATGTTTATCCGTTACCAGAAAAATTACTGAAAGAAAAGGCTGCGCAGGCTAAACGTATTATTAATGTTGAGCAAAACGCAACCGGTCAGTTGGCTGGATTAATTCGTGAAGAAACAGGGATATGCTGTATGGAGAGCGTTTTAAAATACGATGGACGGCAAATTTCAGGTGAGGAAATTGCTGACAGGATTAGGAAGGGGGAAGTACAATGAAGAAAGAATCTTTTTCTACCTATGAAACAGCTTGGTGTCCTGGGTGTGGCAATTTCGTTATTCTAGAATGTTTAAAAGAGGCACTTGAACAATTGGGCAAAGATCCAGCAAAGGTATTAATGGCTGCAGGTATTGGGCAAGCGGCAAAAACTCCGCAATATATAAGTGCGAATGCTTTTTGTGGATTGCATGGACGTGCTTTGCCAGCGGCTGTTGCCGCAAAAATTGCCAACGAAAATTTGACAGTAATAGTTGACACAGGAGATGGTGATTCTTATGGTGAAGGTGGAAACCATTTTATTCATAATATTCGTAGGAATGTCGATATCACGCATTTTGTTCATGATAATCAGGTCTATGGATTGACAAAAGGGCAAGCATCTCCAACTTCTATGGTTGGTATGGTTACCGGGGTTCAGACAGATGGAAATTTTAACGAGCCGCTTAATCCAATGCTTTTGGCGATTGCTGCAGGTGCGGGATTTGTAGCACGTGCCTTTACTGGGCATAAAGAACAACTTATAGATATCATGAAACAGGCTATTTCCTATAATGGGTATGCCATAGTGGATATTCTTCAGCCGTGTGTTAGCTTTAATAAGATTAATACTTTTGGCTGGTATAATAAACGGGTTTATGAGCTTGACGAATCTTATGATTGCGAAAATAAAGCCGCTGCTATGGAAAAAACAATGGAGTTTGGGGAAAAAATTCCACTGGGAATTCTTTATAGAGAGAAAAAACTTGCCTATCATCAGAAGAATCAAGTTTTAAAGACAGCAATTCCCTTGCTTGAGCGTAAAACAGACCCTAATGTTGTGAAAAAGTTCATTAAATCATATATTTAAGATAAAAAACAATTGAAGGCAATTTTAAAAATTATCATAGATGGGTTTCGCAAGATTGTTGCGAAACCCATCTATAGTTTTTTCTCCATGATTTATTTTAAATATGTATTTACTGCTTTATAACATAGTAAAACTAATTATTCTCGCTTTAGTTTTACTTATAAAAAAATACTAAAGAAGGAATTTAATTAAAGAGCGAGAAATAAGTAAGTGTAATGGGTTTACTTTGTGTAAATAATCCTAAGGATTGAAATATTGATAGTTATTTGATTTTGAGCAGTGAAAGAGGTGGGTACATGAAGGCGGAAAATGCAGGATTTTTAGATGGATTTTTGCGGTTAAGCGTTGGAGCGCAGTATGTCATTCCTGTTTACCAAAGAAATTATAATTGGAAACGCGAAGACCAAGTAAAACAATTCATTAATGACATAGAAATTCTTTTAGAAAACCCACACAGACAGCATTTTGTCGGTAGTTTGGTATATTGCGTTACTAAAGATACCCTTAATGGTCAAGAGCGGTCTATTGTTGATGGACAGCAGAGGCTTACCACTCTGATGCTTCTTTTATATGCTATAAAACATGTGGCAAGGGAACGTGGAAATGATGCCATTGCCAGCGCAATTAACAACAATTATCTGGAAAACAGGGAGATAGAAGATAATTATAAATTGCGGTTAAAACCTTCAGTATCAGATGACGATGATTATAAAGAGATTGCACTGGGTAATGATAATTTACATTCAACGTCGAATGTCAGTTTGAACTATGCTTTTTGCAAAGAGCAAGTTTGTCAATGGATAGACAGAGGGTTTTCTTATGACCAAATAATAGATGCTATAAAACGCTTACAGATTATTTCCATTCTGCTTAAAGAACAAGATGGAGATAATCCGCAGCAGATTTTCGAAAGCATAAATTCTACCGGGATGGAATTAATAGCGGCAGACTTAATTAGAAATTATATTTTAATGAATAAGGACAATGATACTCAAGAAAAGTTGTATACGAACTATTGGAGAAAGTTAGAAAATTTGTTACCCAATCCAAGGGATTTGGAGAGCTTTTTGCGACTATACCTTGCTAATAAACAAATGTATTTAACGTCTAAAAAAAATGTGTATAGTGAGTTCAAAAAATATTGGAATGAACAACTAGAAAAATTCGATGAAGTTTCTTTACTACAAGATATTTTGCGGTTTGGTGAACATTACTACAGGCTATATTATTCTAATGAATCAGATGTATTAGGCGAAGAGTTGCTTAATTATAGAGTTTTGCGTTCAGATATGCCGGCACCTTTTACTATGCAGGTTATGGAACTGCTGCGTAAAGGAAATATTAAAGCTGAGGAAGCAAGTAACGTTATTAGGCTTATAAACATATATTTAATAAGACGCTATATTACTAATTTGGATACTAATGATATTAGCCGTTATTTCCCTACATATTTACGCTTAGTTAGAGAAAAGTGTGCTAAAGAGGGGTATAAAAATTTCTATAAGATTTGCAAGGATGTTTTGATTAATTCAACTAGGCAGAAAACTTCTTATATTCCGGATGATGCTGATATCAAAAACTATTTAAAAACGGCAAACGCCTATAATTTAAAAAATATACGCTGGATTTTAGAAAAGATAGAGTTGAAAAAAAGTAATGTGCCTATAGAGCAGGGAAGTTTAAGTATTGAACATGTCATGCCTCAAACTAAGGGGGCGGCATGGACGGAAGTAAATAATGCGTCTTTTGAGGAGTATGTTTCCTATGTGAATCGGCTTGGTAATTTAACTTTGGCTGCCAAAGTAGATAACACAGTTATGGGCAATAGATCATTTGCCGTTAAAAAAGAAATATTACATAAAAGTAGTCATATTAAGATGAATGAATACTTCTTCAAAAAAAAGAAATGGGGTTTTAGTGAAATAGACGCGCGCACTGATGCTATCATAAATGAAATTTTGAAATTGTTTCCAATTGACGTCAGCAATTATGTGGAAACTAGGCAAGATTTTGACGTGGTAATTATTAACGATAGCAAAGTGCTGGCTTACGGTTATTTTTATGGCAGTGATAAAAATCTTCGCGTTAAGGCAGGCAGCAATATTTTGCTGGATAAGGGCGCTCCTCAAACAAAATCAGCAAGCGAGCTTAGAGAAGAATTGCGCGAGAATAATGGGATTTTTTTGAAGGATGGAAAATATCTGCTTAAGGATGATATAACCTTTGACTCTCCCAATACAGCAGCAGAATTTGTATTAGGTGGAAATAAAAATGGGTGGGATTATTGGCGGAGAGCTTCAGATGAAAAAACGTTAAATGCTATAAAAAAAGAACAATAAACATATTAAAATTAAAGGCTTTAAATATATTGTACAATTCGCGAGTATAGCAACTGTTTTTTGCAGCACTATCAGAATCAAAGTTAATTTATAATACCAGATACAAAGGCAGCAGGATTTTGCTTGTAACATGTAGAATTTAATTTGGTTAGAATGTCTGGGAAAGAAAATATAGAATAGGAGAACAAGAGATGTTTAGTGAAAAAGCTTTTAAGGCCTATGATATTCGTGGGATTGTCCCTACTGAAGTTAACGAAGAAATGGCATATCGCGTAGGGCGTGTTTTCGCTGTAATGTTAGGGGCTAAATCCGTGGTAATAGGACGCGATATAAGGACAACCGGCAAAAAATTAACAAACGCTTTGGCTGAGGGATTGCGACATGCCGGGACTAATGTTATAGATATTGGTCAGTGCGGAACGGAAATGATTTATTTTGCTACCGCTCATTTAAAGACAGATGGTGGCATTATGGTTACTGCCAGTCATAATCCTGCTAATTACAATGGAATGAAGCTTGTTCGCCGCGGAGCAAAACCAATATCCGAGGATACAGGACTTAAGGATATTGCCAGAATGGTAGTTAACGGAGCAATTCCGGATAGTATTTATCCAGGTACTAAGGTAGGCAAGATAGAAACATATAACATTATGCCTGAATATATTAAACATATTTTGACTTATGTTGATACGTCAGTTTTAAAGCCATTAAAAATAGTGGTTAATCCCGGTAATGGCGGTGCTGGGGCCGTAATAAAAAAGATGGAAAAGAAATTACCCTTTGAATTCATAAAAATAAATGAAAAACCGGATGGTACGTTCCCTAACGGAGTTCCGAACCCCTTGCTGCCAGAAAACAGAGCCGTCACCTCAAAGGTAGTTATAGATAAAAAAGCAGATTTAGGAATTGCGTGGGATGGTGACTTTGACCGTTGTTTCTTTTTTGATGAAAAGGGGAACTTTATTGAGGGATATTATTTGGTTGGCCTGTTGGCACAAGTTTTCTTGGAAAAAAATCCCGGTGAGAAAATACTATATGATCCCCGCTTGACTTGGAATACGGAAGAAATCATAGAAAAATTTAAGGGACAACCGGTGCGTTGTAAAAGCGGACATGCTTTCATTAAAGAGTGTATGCGTACCAATGGTGTTATTTATGGCGGCGAAATGTCTGCTCATCATTATTTTAGGGATTTTTCTTATTGTGACAGCGGTATGATTCCTTGGCTGATGGTTACAGAACTTATGAGCAGAACAGGAAAGACTTTAGCACAACTCGTAGAGGCAAGAGTTGCTTTGTATCCTTGCAGTGGCGAGATTAATCGAAAAGTAGAAAATGCCGGTGAAGTATTGGCTAAAATTGAGAAGAAATATGCTGATGCTAAATTGGATTATTTAGATGGTATTAGTGTAGAATATGCTAAGTGGCGTTTTAACATTCGGATTTCTAATACGGAACCGGTAATGCGTCTAAATGTTGAAACCCGCGGCGATGAAAAATTATTGCAAGAGAAGACTGTTGAAGTCCTAGCTATTATGGGCGGCAAAGAAGTATAGGAGAGTGTAGAGATGAATGTTTTAGTAACAGGCGGAGCCGGTTATATAGGCTCCCATGTAGTGGAAGAATTGGTGAAAAGTGGTCATAAGCCTGTTGTATACGATAATTTTTCCACAGGGCACGCTAGTGCAGTATCAGAAGACGTGCAGCTGATTGAAGGGGATATTCATGACATGAATTTTTTAAAGCATGTTATGGGTGAATATGAAATTGATGCGGTGATGCATTTTGCTGCTAGTAGTTTGGTAGGGGAATCAATGGAAAATCCCGGTCAATATTATTATAATAATGTGGCAGGATCGTTGGGTGTGCTTGATGCTATGCGTTCGGCAGGGGTAGATATGATCATCTTTTCTTCTACGGCCGCAGTTTATGGCGAACCTGATAAGTGCCCAATTGCAGAAGATACAAAATTAGCCCCGACAAATGTTTACGGGCGCACGAAGCTAATTATTGAAGGAATGTTAAGTGATTATTCACTGGCCTATGATTTGCGCTATGTTTCCTTGAGGTATTTCAATGCCGCAGGAGCAGCACCACAGGGTAATATAGGTGAGGATCACAATCCGGAAAGTCATTTAATTCCCCTGGTAATTAAAACTGCACAGGGTATTCATAGCAGTGTTTCTATTTTTGGCACGGATTATAATACACCTGATGGAACATGTATTCGTGATTACATTCACGTGTGTGATTTGGCCAAAGCCCATGTGTTAGCACTTCAGCATTTGTACAATGGTGGTAGCAGCAAAGTATATAATCTTGGTTCCGAACAGGGATTTTCTGTGCGTGAAATTATTAGTACGGTGAAAAAAGTTACCGGTAAAGATTTTGCTGTAGCTGAGCAGGGAAGAAGAGCGGGTGATCCTGCAATTCTATTGGCATCTTCAGCTAAAATAAAAAAAGAACTCAAGTGGGAACCACAATTCAGCAAAATTGAAGATATAGTAGAAACAGCTTGGAGATGGCACTCCAGCCATCCCAAAGGCTATTTAGAGTAAGCAGCAAAATATAGGAGAGGGGAGGTTTTGCAGCCCCTCTCTTAATAGTTTTATGAAAGAGGTTAATTAATGCAATTAGTAGTGGATAATATTGCCAAAAGTTTTGGCATTCATAGTATTTTTAAAAATGTTAGCTTTACTATTAGTAAAGGTGAAAAAGTTGGATTAGTTGGTGTAAATGGTAGTGGGAAGACAACTCTTTTACGCTGTCTTTTGCAACCGGAAACTGTGGACGAAGGCAACATCAGCTATGAAAGTGACTTGCGTTTAGGATATGTTCAGCAGGGTTTTGCTGATATGGGAGCAGGTTCACTTTGGGAGTTTATGCTTGGTTCTTGTCAGGATATTGTAAAATTGCGTGAAAAAATGGCGAGGCTGGAAACTTTGGCTGCTACAACAAAACCAGGAGCAAAACTGGAAGAGGTGTTGGCAGATTATGCAAGAACCACACTTAAATATGAACAGCTAGATGGCTACCACTATGAGTCTAATATTAAAAGGGTTTTAATTGGCCTAGGCTTTTTGGAAGAAGTGTGGCATAAAAATGCCGAGCATTTTTCCGGGGGACAAAAAACCAGAATTATGTTGGCGGCAGCACTAGTAAATTCTCCTGATCTTTTAATTTTGGATGAACCTACAAATCATTTGGATATTAAAATGACTGAATGGCTGGAGAAATATTTGCAAGAATTTAAAGGCGGTCTTTTGGTAGTAAGTCATGACAGATTTTTCTTGGATAATGTGGCAGAAAAAATTCTGGAAATGGAAGCAAAGACTCTGGCACATTTTAAAGGGAATTATACGAAGTATTTGGCACAGAAAGAAATACAAATAGTAACACGTGAAGCTGCCTATGAGGCTCAACAAGAATATATAGTACGGACAGAAGATTACATAAGACGGTTTAAAGCGGGAATTAAAAGCAAAATGGCTCGCGGCCGCCAGTCCCAGTTGAACCGCTTAGAGAGAATAGAAGCACCTGTGCAGACTGAAGAGTTTACACTGCGTTTGCCAAAGGCAGCGGAATCGGCAGAAAAGGTAATCGTGCTAGAGGATCTGAATGTTGGTTACGGAGAAAACGTTTTAGTTAAAAATATTAATTTAGTCCTTACACGTGGCGAGAAAATTGCTGTTTTAGGCGCTAATGGGGCAGGTAAGACCACCCTATTAAAAACGATTTTGCAAGAAATAGCTCCTTTAAGGGGTACGGCTAAGATTGGTAATAGGGTACAAATAGGCTATTTTTCCCAAAGTTATGAACGTTTGAATGCAAACGAAACTATTATGGACAATTTTCTTAATGAATATGGTTATACAGACGAACAGACCCGCAAACTCTTGGGAAGCATGCTTTTTAGGGGTGAGGAAGTATTCAAAAAGATAGGAACGCTGTCCGGTGGACAAAAGGCACGGCTGGTACTCTTGAAATTGGTCCTAGACGGTGCAAATTGCCTGCTCCTAGATGAACCTACCAACCATTTGGATATTTTGGCTAAGGAAGCCGTAGAAGCTGCCTTGGAAACTTTTGATGGTACAGTGTTATTAGTCAGTCATGATCGTTATTTGGTAAATGAAGTAGCTGAACGAATTTGGGAAATTGATGCTGGGACTATGCATGATTATAAGGGAAATTACGATTTTTATCTCGAACAAAGAGAAAAAAAGAAGGCTGAACTAGTGGCTCAACCTGCCACTGGGGCAAGCAAGCAAGAACAAAGTGTTAACAAACAAATAATCGCCGTTTCGCAAAAAGAAAAACGCTATAGTCAAAGCGAGGCGGAAAAGCTTTTGCCTAAAATTGAACTTAATATTCGTGAACAAGAAGCAATGCTTAAGGTGTTGGAAGCGAAAATTGCTGATCCGTCTAATCAAACGTCTTTTGAAGCTAGTGCGGACATGGCAAAAGAATATGAAGAATATAAAACAACTATTGCCAAACTTATGGTAAAATGGGAGCAAATAATGGAGAGTTTAGAATAATGGAAAATTTTGTAAAACAATTACAAGCATACAAGGGTGAAGAAACTTTTAATCCATGGGCAGATTATGATGCTATTTGTGATATAGGACCTGAGGCACCGGCGATTAGGGCAAACAACTTGCTGCGATATTTAACTTTGCGCAGAAACGCAAAGTATCTGTTTATTGCCGAAGGGTTAGGTTATCAAGGAGGCCATTTTTCAGGAATGGCAATGACTAGTGAACGAATATTGCTAGGTTTTCATCCTACAGTGTCGCCGGAAGTGGTGTTGGGTGAATGGAATTACCAGAGAACTAGTAACCCAAGCAGTCAGTTGCTCAATAAGAAACAGCGAGAAGAAGGGTTTAATGAACCTACGGCTACTGTTATGTGGGGGCAATTAGCTCAACATGGTTTATCGCCTTTTCAGAGTATATTGTGGAATATTTTCCCTTTTCATCCATATAAAGCTGGTAAAGTTTTAACTAATAGGACACCTTCTAAAGCAGAGCTTGATATTGGAATTGTTTACGCTAAAATGTTATTGGGATTGGTCCCCGATATGGAAGTAATTGCTATAGGACAAAAAGCGGCAGGAACTTTGGCTAAATACGGTGTAGCTTGTAATACCGTTCCGCATCCTTCTATGGGTGGAGCAAATAAATTTAAAGCAGCAATAAAAACAATTTTTAATGTATAAATAGTTATCGGACATGACGTATGTATCTGTACAAAGGGGTGCAATATGACTTGCGAAAAGATTATGGCGATGACGAAAGAACAAGTTTTGGAAATTGCTATTACTGCCGGTAAAATTTTGCTTTGCAGTGGAGCAGAAACTTATAGGGTAGAAGACACTATAGTAAGAATGTGCAATTTAAGAGGAATGGATACGGTGTCAGTGTTTTGCACACCATCGGTTATTATTGTCAGTAATGAGGTCGCCAGCGGCTTTACCTGCATGTATAGAGTGAACAGGCGGGGTACGGATTTAGGTCTTATTAGCGAAATAAATAAACTGGCTTTTAGCTTTTATGATTGGCAGTATGATTATGAAGAAACAATGAATATATTGCGGGAAAAATTAGAGAGGCCTCCTAGACCGTATTATGTAGAGACCATATCTTCAGGACTAGCTGCTGCTTGCTTTGCTGTAGTTCTTGGCGGTGATGTTTACGAGTTTATTGGAGCTTTTTTTGCGGCCGCTATTGCTATGTTGGTTTTAAAACAGATTTCACCTTTTCGTCCCAGCAGCTTTTGGGAAACAACCTTGGCTGGGGTTATTTTGTGTGCGGTAGCTCTGATTTTTCAAAAAATTATTCCGGGCAATAGCATGGAGAAAATGACAGTTGGCGCTATTATGCCATTTTTACCAGGGGTAGCATTTACCAACGGTTTGCGGGATTATATGGCAGGGGATTTGATGAGCGGGAATACTCGCGTTAGCGAAGCCCTATTGTTAGTAGGGGGACTAGCTATAGGCATGGCGGCAGTATTAGGTATTTGGCATGCATAGGAGGTTACAATGCTAATTTCTATATTATTTGCATTTATAGCGACCATAGCCTTTGGTAAACTTTTTAACACTCC
>Ga0183095_10111_pt4 | contig 12050 bp, 9 predicted proteins | sample BioMet4_FD_130346 | JGI IMG/M metagenome (GOLD analysis project Ga0183095, IMG submission 130346) | Microbial communities from bioreactor (seeded with sewage sludge) at LBNL, California, USA - Biofuel metagenome 4 (v2) (version 3) | ecosystem: Engineered > Bioreactor > Anaerobic > Unclassified ...
AGGTGAATGCTATTCAGCTCAAAGGTGAATTAAATTCAGTTTGAAACAGGGAAAGGTCAGCCCATTTCCTTAAGCCGGTCAATCCATTTGTTTACACGCAAAGGTACAAAGGCAAGCATTTTTTCGAGCAGGAGGTTTTCGTCGGTTTCCACGATAAGATTATGATGGTGTTCGGAGCGGATAAAATTTTCGTTTACGCAATGGTTGAGGAAGTCAAGAAGATGGTTATAATAACCGTCAATGTTCAGGAGGGCACAAGGTTTTTGAATAATACCCAACTGATTCCATGATAAAATTTCGAACAATTCGTCGAGTGTGCCAAAGCCGCCCGGAAAAGCAACAAAGCCGTCCGACAGTTCGGCCATCAGGGCTTTCCGTTCGTGCATGCTGCCAACGATGTGCATTTCGGTAAGATGTTGATGAACGAGATTTTTATTAGCCAGATGGCGGGGCATAACTCCGGTAACTTTTCCGCCTAACTCCAGAACAGTATCGGCAAGGGCGTGCATCAACCCGATATTGCTTCCGCCGTACACAAGGTTGATGTTGTTTTTTACCAGCATTTGTCCGAAATCTTCGGCTTTGCGGCGGTAAACGCCATTATTTCCCATGCTCGAACCGCAAAATACACAGATGGTTTTTATCATTTTTTCGATAGGTATTTTTTAAAACAAAACATTCCATCCCGGAGGTCTGGGGTGGAATGTTTATCTTATATTTTCTTCATACCGGAAACCCGGGTATGGAGGAATTATTAGTAAGCAAATAACGGATAATCGGCCATCATTGTATTTACCCGTTTTTTAACGGATTCAATGACGTTTTCATTTTCGATGTCGCTGATTACTTCGTCAATCATATCAACTATCACAGGCATTTGTTCTTCTTTCAGTCCACGGGTAGTAATGGCAGGCGTGCCAACGCGTAGTCCCGAAGTCTGGAACGGTGAACGGCTGTCGAAAGGAACCATGTTTTTGTTGACAGTGATGTCGGCTTTTACCAACGTATTTTCAACTAATTTACCGGTGATGTTCGGGAATTTGGTGCGCAGGTCGATAAGCATCAGGTGATTGTCGGTGCCTCCGGAAATAACATGGTAGCCTTTATCGACAAAAGCTTTCGACATTACGGCTGCATTTTTCTTTACCTGAAGAATATAATCCATGTACTCGTCGGAAAGAGCTTCGCCATAGGCAACGGCTTTGGCTGCGATAACATGTTCCAGCGGGCCGCCTTGTACGCCAGGGAATACTGCAGAGTCGAGCAGTTGCGACATTTTCTTGGTTTCACCCTTTGGTGTTTTTAATCCCCATGGGTTTTCGAAATCTTTTCCAATCAGAATCATACCGCCGCGAGGTCCACGAAGGGTTTTGTGGGTGGTAGTGGTAACGATGTGGCAATAGGGCAGGGGATCGTTAAGCAATCCACGGGCAATCAAACCAGCAGGATGAGCGATGTCGGCCATCAATATAGCTCCGATTTTATCGGCGATTTCGCGCATGCGTTTGAAATCCCAGTCGCGTGAATAAGCGGATGCACCAGCAATGATAAGTTTTGGTTTTTCGCGCAGGGCAACTTCTTCCATTTTATCGTAGTTTACCACTCCGGTTTCTTCTTCTACACCATATGCTACAGGATGATAAAGAATACCTGATGAATTTACCGGCGAACCGTGCGAAAGATGTCCCCCATGTGATAAGTCAAGGCCCATAAAAGTATCTCCGGGTTTAAGAACGGTCATCAGTACTGCCATATTTGCCTGGGCACCACTGTGCGGTTGTACATTGGCCCATTCGGCACCAAACAATGCTTTGGCGCGGTCAATGGCTAATTGTTCGGTTTGATCCACGATCTGGCAACCACCATAATAACGTTTGCCGGGATAACCTTCGGCATATTTATTCGTAAGAACACTGCCCATGGCTTTCAATACCTGTTCGCTTACGAAATTTTCGGAAGCAATCAGTTCGATACCGGTCATCTGGCGTTCTTTTTCCCTTTTTATTAAATCAAAGATTTCTTTGTCTTTCTGCATGATGAAAATATTTTTAAATGAATCGGTTACTTAGTATGTAAATGGAACGGCAAAATTAAAAAATTTATTTATACCACAGGACGAAAGAAAATATTATTGACGACGGATTTATTAGGTTTTTTTGATAAAATTCCGGTCTTTTCTGCGTAGTGAATTCCTAAACGGAACGTATAGGCATTTCTGTTATAACCCTAATGTAATTTTATCTTTCTTTTCCCGTTTGAGTTATTAAAACACTTAAGGTGAACTAAAGTTACACATGCCTGAATTATTTTTAAACGGACAATAAAAAGTTTAACAAACAATTTGAAAAACGAACAAGAACTTCAGGTATTTTAGGCACGGATTAGTAAAAAATAACAACTAAAGTAAAACCAACGAATGACGCAATTCGATAAATTCATACTTGCCAACGGACTAAAAGTCATCGTTCATCGCGACACGTCCACACCCATTGTTGCCATGAATATTCTTTATAATGTGGGTGCCCGCGACGAGCAGCCCGACAAAACCGGCTTTGCTCACCTGTTTGAACATTTGATGTTTGGCGGTTCGGCAAATATTCCCGACTACGATGAGCCGCTGGAATGTGCCGGTGGCGAAAATAATGCTTTTACCACCAACGATATCACCAATTATTATTTAACTATTCCCAAACCGAACCTCGAAACAGCTTTCTGGCTGGAATCCGATCGCATGCTCGAACTTGCTTTTTCGCCAAAAAGCCTGCGTGTTCAGCGCGATGTGGTAACCGAGGAGTTTAACGAAAGTCATCTTAATCAGCCTTATGGCGATGTCTGGCTTTTGCTTCGGCCGCTGGCATATAAAGTTCATCCTTACCAGTGGTCGACTATTGGTAAAGAAATTTCACACATTCAAAATGCCAAGCTTAACGAGGTAAAAGCGTTTTACCAAAAATATTATAATCCCAACAATGCCATTATGGTGGTAGCCGGTGATGTGGAAACGGAAGAGATAAAACAACTATCGGAAAAATGGTTCGGTCCGATTCCCCGTGGCGGGGAATATCTCCGGAATTTACCTGCTGAACCTCCGCAAACCACAAAACGCACCTTAACCGTGGAACGCAATGTGCCGTATGATGCTATTTATCTTGCTTATCACATGTGCAGCCGCTCTCATGCCGATTATTATCCTACCGATTTACTTTCAGAAGTGCTTTCTGATGGTGATTCATCCCGGTTGGAGCAGGAATTAATTAAAAAACAACGTTTATTTTCCGAAATCAATGCCTGGATAACGGGCGATATAGACGAAGGGTTGTTCATTATTTCTGGCAAATTAGTGAGCGGCGTAGCTATGGATAAAGCCGAAGCAGCGATTGTTTTGGAATTGGAAAAACTTCAGAAGGAAACAATAAATGAACGTGAACTTCAGAAAGTAAAGAACAAGATGGAATCCATGATCGTATTTTCGGAAATGAAAGTCCTTGAAAAAGCCATAGGTCTTGCCTATGCCGAATTGATGGGCGATGCATCGCTATATAACGAAGAAATGGAACATTATATGGCAGTAAGTGCCGAAGACCTGCGCCGGGTAGCACAGCGTATATTCATTCCCGAAAATTGTTCCGCAGTTTATTATCTTGCAAAAAAATCCTGACATGATAAATCTTAATCGAAAACAAAAACCGGGAATCACAAGCGTAGATTCATTTAATCTGATCCTTCCTCAAAAACACGTGCTCGATAACGGCATCCCGGTATATTCCATCAATTCCGGTATTATTGATGTTGTAAAAATAGATATGGTATTTCCGGCTGGCTCGTGGTATCAGCCACAACGTTTGGTAGCTCATGCTGTCAATAGTCTGATGAAAGAAGGAACTGCAACCTTTTCTTCCGGGGACATTGCCGAGAAACTTGATTTCTATGGCGCTTTTCTCGAAACCGGTTCATCAAAGGATAATGCATACCTGACATTATACTCGCTTAACAAGCATCTGCCCGAACTTATGCCTGTGCTGGAGGAAATGATCAAGCATCCCCTTTTTCCCGAGCATGAAACGGCAGTCTTTCTTCAGCGCGAACGCCAGAATTATATCATCAACAGTCAGAAGGTAAAATATCTCGTCCGGAGAAAGTTTGATGAGGTCGTGTTTGGCAAAACGCATCCTTATGGTAAAATAATGAATCTCGATAGTTTTGATCAGCTTGATAAATCGGTGTTTGCAGATTTTCATCGCCGGCATTATGATGCGAAACATTGTCGCATGATTATTTCCGGTAAGGTAGAAAATACTATCATAAAATTGCTGAATCAGCATTTCGGCGGCAACGACTGGTTTACGGAAGATAATAATTTAGCTTCTGTCGAATATGAGATGCATCCCGATGCAGAACATTATCATAAAATTAATATGCCCGATGCCGTTCAGTCGGCAATACGAATGGGAAAGCCATGGGTTATCCGCACTCATCCCGACTATGCCGGGCTACAGTTTCTGAATACTGTTTTTGGAGGATATTTCGGTTCACGGCTGATGGCTAACATTCGTGAGGATAAGGGATATACTTATGGAATAGGTTCCACGTATTCTTCGTATTTAAAAACAGGTGTCTTTCGTATTGTTTCTGAAGTGGGGGCGGATGTTGCTGATAATGCCGTGGAAGAAATAAAAACAGAAATAAACAAACTGCAACAGGAAACGATAAAGAAAAAAGAATTAAATTTGGTACGAAATTATGTATTGGGAAGTTTCCTCAGGGGTATAGACGGTCCGTTTGAATTGGGTAACCGTTTCCGGACAGTGATGGAGTTTGGTGAAGATATGGATTTTTATCGTCGTTATCTTGATGTTATCCGATCCATAACGGCTCAGCAACTGCTTGATCTGGCTCAGAAATATCTTAACGAAGAAGAAATGTGGCTGGTGATGGCTGGCAAATAAATTGGAATGTTATGAAACGATGGATAGGTGTTTTAGTGTTTTGTATTTGCCAACTGACGATGCTGGCGCAAATACCAACGCCTGTTATGGATTCCATTGTTGTAGTTAACGGGCAGTCGCACATTTATTGGACCCCCAATACAAGCAATACCGATGGGTATCGAATCTCTCATCTAGAAGGCCCTTATGGAACTGCTATTACGGACCTGGGTATTATAACCGGCATTAATTCCCGGGAATATGTTGATACAAAAGCAAGCAATAATCCCTGTTCGAATAATCAGAATTATTGCATTGTCGCTTACAAACTATCCGGTACCGATACTTCCTGGAGCAACGGAGCAAATCTTACGGATGCAAGGGGAACTATTTTTCTGGATAAGATAAGTTTTGAAAATTGTTTCCGGACCATACATCTTAATTGGAGATATGCCTACCGTTTTCCCGGCTTCAATCATTATGAAGTTTATCTTACGAACAGATCGGCTAAAACGGATTCTTTATTTACAATCACTACGGATACTACTTACGATTACACTTCTTTACCTGGCGGTTTTGAGTTTAAACGGGATAGTATTTATTGTTTCCGCATTGTAGCAATATCCGGATCGGATGCCGATAAAAAAGTATCTACGAGTTGTTCCCAGTGTTTTACTGCACATTATCCTCCCAAACCGGATGTCCTGGATGCATATTCGGTTTCCGTGTATCAGAATAAAGGTGTCAGCATTTCGTGTCTGATAGATTCGCTGAAGATTAATGGCTATGTTGGCATTAGCCGTGAGGCAGAGGATGAAAATGGATATACTTTTATGGGATATATTCCGGTAAAGGGCGATACATCTGTCGTTTCGGGTTGGGATTCCACGGCATGGGTCAACGATAAATGGTACAGGTATGCTATGGTGGCGCTCGATAGTTGTTTTATTCCATACCTGTACGATATGGCCAACTCCATACATCTGGGTGGAAAGGTCGAAGACAGCCGTACCAATTTCCTGCATTGGAATGCATATCAAAGTTTGTCGGACTCGGTCATCGCATATCTGATTTTACGGAAAATATCTGGTTATGCCGATTCGGTGATTCAACTTCCTGCTGATTCTCTTTTATATTACGACCGGATATCGCTTTACGAAAATCTTGGGCTGGAATTTGACTATCTGGTGCAGGCGGTGGTACTTCCCCGATCCATGCTTAACGATGGGATAGCCGATTCGCTGCAATACCGCTATTGCAACTCCAATTCCATAGTGATATTTCAAAATCTGAAACTCTTTTTACCCAATGCTTTCAGACCCGGTGGCATAAATCCAAAATTTTCGCCGGGAGATTTTATCAAGGCTGAAATTTCCAATTTCCGTTTAACCATTTTTAACCGTTGGGGACAGCAATTATACACCACAACGGAGCAATCCGAAGGCTGGGATGGCAGAATGAATGGAGAAGATATGCCGACGGGAGTTTATGTATATGTGCTTAGTTTTACTACCCAGCGGGGAAACACCGTTCAGCAGAAAGGGACGGTAACTTTAGTGCGGTAACGTACTTTCGATTCCGGAATGATGGCTTCGGATCCCAGGGCGACATCTTTGGATCTTAGAATGGCGTCTTTGAGTCCCGGAACATCATCTTTGGGTATCAGGACGACATCTTTGAATGTCGGAGTGGCATATTTGGGTATTAGAATAGCGTCTTCGTGTGTCAGAGTGGCATATTGGGGTTTCAGAATGACTTTTTCGGGTATTGGAGTAACACCTTTGGTTACCGGGACGACATCTTTGGGTGTTAGAAATGGTGTTTCTGTTTTTTGGACCCTAACCCAACCTTCCCCTCGCGAGGGGAAGGAGGAGTAAATCTAATAATCAGGTAATTGCTGAATGGATGGGGTCAGAGAATCCAGTAATTTTTTTTTATGAAATCCTTTGACTCTTTTGTGGCTATTTTTTAAAGAATTTCTGAGTGGCATCTCAATTTTTTGGATACTAACCCAACCTTCCCCTCGCGAGGAAAAAGAGGCGTAAATCTAAAACTCAGGTAATTTCTTAATGAATAGGGTTAGAGAACCAGCGATTTTGGCAGGTTACACATCAAATATTTAAAAAAGTTTTAACACGTAATGCTCTATTATATAATAATTTAATAGTTTTATTAAAAAAATTTGCAAAAATATTTTGTAAAATGAAAAAGAATGATATAGAATTTGCTTACTTTAGCGATCTAAACTACTAAATAGAAGCATCATGAATGAAACTCAAAAAAACTGGCATCGCATGTTTAAAAATGTGGAGCTAAATCTGGACGATAACCAGGAAAAAGTAAAAACAGTAGCCGCTGCCGAACAGGGCCGGCTGTTGATTAAAGAAAATATAACCGAAATTGATGAGCAATATGCTGTGCAAATGAAATCTACTGGCGGTATCACTACCGATAAACAGAAAGTAAAGAAAGAATATGTAGAAATAATACTTAAAGTGAGTGGCGGAGTAAGGGGCTTTGCTGCCAGCACCGGCAACAATACCTTGCTTGATTCGGTATATTATACCGAAAATAAGCTGAACCACATCAGTGAAATGCAATTGGTGGATGTGGGAAAACTGGTATATGATGCAGCCATGCCCATAAAAATAGAGATTGCCGCTTTTTTAGTTAGTGAACCCGATCTGGAATTGTTGAACACCAAACGCAATGACTTTAATGCCATGATTCCCAAAAAACGTGCAGCAACGGGAGTATCCAAAGCCGCTACCCGTAACTTAGAAGAAGTTTTTGCCGAAACCAACGACTTTCTCAAGAAAAAGATGGATCATATTATGCTTGCCTTCCGCAGTGTTTACCCCGATTTTTACATGCAATACCAGAGCGCGCGTATGATAATTGATCTGGGACATGGCGGGGAACATGAGAAGGAAGAACCGGAAACGAAATAGCGAATTGTGAATTACGATTGGGGATTGTGATTTGAAAAGGTGGGACATAAAAATAAAAGATTTTGCAATAAAAGAACTTTATTGCAGAAAAGAACATCGGTTGATGATTTATAAAAAATAATTATTTGCTTTTGAAAAATAGAACTGACAATTATCAGACCTATACAGCCAATTTGGGGTATATAGGGAGCATTTTGTCAGACATATATACAAGTTAGGCATCACCTGAACACAGCAAACTAGATTAAAAATATATTTATGGATTCAGTACAAATAGCGGATGCATTATTGAAGGCAATCACAACATTAGCTGTTAAAGAAACATATGAAGGTATCAAAACGCTTATAAAAAAAGATAATAAACGAACTGCATTATTATTTACAGAAAAACAATTAGAAGAAAATATTATTGATGAAATTAGAAAAACATCTAATTGGGCTTATGATGATTTTTTTAAAAATCACAAAGAACATTCAGAAATTACATCAAGGTATGTACATCTGGATTTATTATTTGAACCTAGACGAGAGCATACTAACAAAATACAATTATCAAGGAAATGTCCTTTAAAAGATATTATTACAGCAAATAAAAGTAATACGGTAATTTTAGGACAACCTGGAAGTGGAAAAACGACATCAATAAAGTATATAGTAAATTCTATATTAAAAGACCCTGATTTTCTTAGCAACGCCTATACTCTGCCAATTGTAATAAGATTACGCGAATTAAATAAATCTAATTCTGTTTTAAATGAAACACAAGAAGGAGGTATCTTTGAAAGATTATCTTTAATTTTTGGATTAAACTTTGACATAAAATATGTTATAACGAAAGAAAAAAAGAAAGTAAAAAAGGAAAATGGGAAATTTAAAGAAGTAGAAATAGTAACTAGTTCACAAAAAGAAGATGATAATAATCTAGACAAACTCCTTAAAACAAAAATAATTCCTCGTATTCTTGATAACCAAAAGATTTTACTAATATTAGATGGTTTTGATGAAATAATTGATGAGAACACAAAAGACTTAGTCATTTCTGAAATTAAAGAACTTACAAAAAGTTTAAATTATGTGAATTTTATATTGACTTCGAGAAGTGCTGATTACAAACTAAGGCTAGAAAACACGGATGTTTATGAAATTAGTGAATTAAATGATTCTCAAATAAAAGAGTTTTCCAACAAATGGTTTGAAGATGCTAGACTTTCTGAAACTTTTTTGGTAGAATTGTATTCAAAAACACCTTACAAAGATTTTTATACTCGTCCTCTATTATTGACACAATTAGCATTAATATACAGTAGAACAAATGAAATTCCAGACAAACCTAAGATGATATATCAAAGAATAGTTGAATTAGTTTTAAAAGAATGGAATGAACAACAAGGAATTAAAAGAACAACAAAATACTCTACGTTTACAGTAGAAAGGAAAAGGGAATTTTTATCAAATATATCATTCAATTTAACGATAAAACATAATAGTCGGGTATTCTCAAAAAATCAATTATCTATTGTCTATAAGGAGATTAATTCAAAATTTAAAGAATTACCCATTAATGAAGTAGAAAATGTCATAGAAGAAATTGAAACACATAATGGTTTAATTATTCAATCTGGATATGATAGTTTTGAATTTTCTCACCTTACAATACAAGAATACTTCGTTGCAGATTACATTATCAGAACTGGGAACATTAGGAGATTTAAATATTCTGATTTATTAAAAATACCAAATGAATTAGCAATAGCAGTTGCATTATCATCGGAACCATCAATGTTTTTATTTGATTTGCTTTTAGATACAATGTTTAAAGATGATATTGATTATGATTTTTTTAATAAATTCTTCAATCGTATCAAATTGGAAAAACCGGATTTTGAAAATAATGCAATTATGTCTATAATCTTATTGTTTGTTTATACAAAAATATGTAACAAAATACAAGGTTTATCAAAAAGAACTTTTATTCCGTCATCTGACAATGACAAAATATCAATGTTAAATGATAATAGATATGAACTTGAAAGATTAATAGACAATATGTTTGGAAGTAGTTTAATACCTACTTTGTCTGGATATTATGAAGTTAACAAAGACAATCATATAAAATCTCATTTACCACTTATTGAGTTAAAAAAAACAAAGAAAGTAGAACAAAGTTTAGGTTCTTATGATTTCCCTAGATATTTATATTGGAAAGATGATAAAACAAATAAGTGAATAAATAACAAAAGGGCGAACGCTTAACACGCGATATAGTCAATAAGGGTTTCAGTGGTATGCGAAGGGTTGTAGCCCGCTTCAACTTTTGGTGTACCTTGATAGGAAAATAGCCCGCAATCCCTTACTGGCCATATTGTCAGCCATTAGCTGCAATGGCGAAATTAGATTAAAATGTTCACTGATAATAGTTTGATAATAATATTAATAAATAACTGATTAATACTTTCTAAAATGATAGACTTTAACAAAGCATTTTACATAAAACTTGGTGAAAGTGGTAAGTGGGAAGACAACTCAATCAACACCGGTAAAATAAGAATTGGGTGGAGAAATATACCATTAAAACTAATTCAAAATAATGACTGGGTAGAAATAAGGCAATTGGTAGACGAAGATTTTAATAAGCGTGGTAAAAAAAATGGAGCAACTAACGATTATAATGCCTTAAAAAATATTTGCTCAACCGATGAAAATACGGTTTTTGTAACATTTTCAAATGGTAAAATGTATTGGTCAATAGCAAAAAGTAATTCAATAACAGAAGATGATACATCGAAATATCTTTTAACATCAATTCCTTGGTCTGACCAAGATATTGCTAATACTAAAACATTTTATATCAATCAAATTTCTGGTAGATTAACAAAATATCAATTATATAAAGGTACTTGCTGTAAAATTGGAAATGAAATTGGTGAATTTGACTATTTGCAACAAATTATTAATAATCATGTAAATGAAGATTTTGTTAAAATATCAGATTCAATAAAAATTCTTAAAAATTCTTTAACAAAACCAATTCAAAACCTAATCCCTAAGGATTTTGAAATTTTAATAGACTTAATATTTAGAAACAATGGTTGGAGAAGAACAAGTGTACTTGGTGAAGTAATGAAATTCTTTGATATTATTCTTGAAGAACCATTTACAAATAAATTATTCGGAGTTCAAATTAAATCAAGTTGTAGCGGCAGCGACTTTAAAAATTACGCTGATAAATTTGAGACTAATTACTCAAATGACTTTGAAACTCTATATTTCGTTGTACATACGCCAAAGAATTTAGAAAATATAAAAAAATTATGCGCCCAATATGAAAATGTAAAATTATTAACAACAACAGAAATTGCTGATTTAGCTATAAATGCTGGTTTAGTAAATTGGATAATGGATAAAATAAAATAAATGTCAAAAAACATGATGCGATTTTTAAAAACAGTTGGACTTCTGATTTTATTGAGTTTTACTATTACAACGTTTAGTCAGACTTCTGAAATAAGTATTAAATTTATTGGGAACTGCGGACTTTATATGACTGATGGAATTTCCAATATCTATATTGACTTTCCTTACAAATCAGGTGCTCACCACTATATGAATTATAATTCATCTGAGTTAGATAGTTTGAAGAGCAATCCCATATTTATTTTTACGCATAAACATTCAGACCATTATTCAGGAAAGTTAGTTAAGAAATATGCCAAAAAGCTCAATGGTAAAATTTATACCTCCTGGAGTATAAAAAAACTTTTAAAACTCAGTACAGAATTAAAAGACTTCAAAATTGAAGCTTTCAAGACGAAACACAGATTCTCTATCAGGCACTATTCCTATCTGATTACCTGGCACAATAAAAGAATTTTCATTTCAGGAGATACCGGACAAACCGAAGTCATTGCCTCATTAAAAGATATTGAATGGTCCTTTATTCCCGTCTGGTTACTTATGAACGCAAACGAAAAAGGAATTATGTTAAAGACTATTAGTAAAATGTTAGCCATTTATCATATTGGCCCTGGTGATCGCATAACAAATGACAATAATGACCCTAAAATAAAGTTGTTAAACAAACAGGGAGAAATAATTACAATCCCTTATTAATAAGAAAATATAGCAGTTAACAGCACTTATGCCCATAGCCTATGAAAGAGCAACTTGAAGCCGT
>Ga0183095_11602_pt1 | contig 11915 bp, 20 predicted proteins | sample BioMet4_FD_130346 | JGI IMG/M metagenome (GOLD analysis project Ga0183095, IMG submission 130346) | Microbial communities from bioreactor (seeded with sewage sludge) at LBNL, California, USA - Biofuel metagenome 4 (v2) (version 3) | ecosystem: Engineered > Bioreactor > Anaerobic > Unclassified ...
TTGCGAAGCCATCTTTATCGTCTAAACGGATCAAGGAAATAACCATCGAAGGCCTCGCGTTTCCGCGTTCAGTTTATTTGGTCTATGGAAAGGCTGCCCATCTATCGGAACAGCATCAAAAATTCCTTGCCTATCTTTTAAACAATTCCCTCTGGAAGACCATTGAGGAGTCTGCTGTTAAGGTATTTCCATAAAACAATTGTTTTTCCTTGGCGAACAATTTATAGCGGGTCTCGACACTCGCGCTTAAAATAAACGTATGGGCGTTAAACAAAAGAACAAAGCTTATTCAAAATCCGATGCTTTGATTTTAATGTATGGGATCCTCGTAAGCGGTTGTGAGCTTGACCGCGATTATTACCTTCATGCGACGGGTCTATCTAATAGGACGTTTCGCCGCTACATTGCCGAATGTGGCAAATGGTTTAAACGTTTTTATCCTCATAAGCAGCTCCTTAAGGGCGAAATCAATGATGGTGATGTCGCGTATGAGTTAGTGGAAGAAGGGGAGAAATGCCAAGGTAAACCCTTTAAACACTATGGACAGATGTCCTGGGGAATGAAGAACTCGGACGGCTGTTAAAAAGTCGAAAATTAGTATTTGTAAGCCTCAGTCGAGGCTTTTTTTATTTTTGGTCAGATACTGACCTAAGACTTCTTTTAGCAAACCGTATTAATACATACAGGAAAAAATTATGGAACAAAGAAAAACCTATGAGAAAAGTTACCTCATCATTACCGATGAAGGCAAGGAGAAACGGGAACAACTTGTCTCGGCAATCGATGAGATTGCTAAGGCGGACCCGGACGAGAGATTCATCCTCGTCGATCCTAAACGAGTCGAACTAGAAGAGTACGAAAAGAAAGTTCATTTGGTGGGCAAACGGGTGAAAGAGCCAAGGGAAGTGGAGCCGCTCTTGAAAAAGCTTCTCAAAGACATTCAAGAACGGAAAGCGGGCAAGGAATGGTCATCAAAGACCTGCCTTGTCATCGCTGAATATGGTGACATCCATGACCGTTGTCCTGAGTGCGATGACTTGGTCCTAAGGATCCTTCAGGAGAATTACGAAGGTATCCGCCTCGTGATCGCCACCCAAAGGGAACGGGAAATGAAGAAATTCGTCGAAACACTAAAGAAAGAAGGCAAAGGCCATGAGTAAAGGAAATAACTTGCTGCCGTTAATGATTCTGTTCGGGTTGCCACTAATGCTCCTCGAGATCATCTTGACGACCATCTTCCACATCGCTGGAAAAATCTTTCGTAAATAAGGAGAAACCATATGAAACAAAATAGCAAAGAAGAACAATACGACATCGCGGGGCCTTTTATCGAGACGCTGTTTCGAGTGAGCTGCCTTGAGGATGGATATGTCCCTGGGGTGCGAATCAAACGCGACCTTTTTGACTGCATCGACTTCAAAACCGATGAAGCCAAAGAGGAGGCGTGCCGCTTCTGGAAGAAGCTCGCCCAGGACCTCGAAATCCAAATCCAGGGGAGTTTTGACGATGATTTTGAGAAAATCAAATTCAAAAGGCTGAGTGAAGAAGAATACCTAAAAGACCTTTCAGAAATAGGCGACCTTAATAAGGGGGAACCGCTGACCCCGTTAGAAGAAAAGGTCTATTTCGCCCTCGCCGACAAATTCGGCAAAGATTGGTCCTACTACCTGATGACGAATGTCTGGCGGGAAATAAAAGCCATCCAGATTTACTTTCTGGAAGGGCTCTTTATTCAAACCCTCTCGGAGGTGGAGGAACTAAAACGCGAAAAGGTTTATTATTTCGTTCCGAATTCGGGTCTGGTCGGCTGGCTGATTGGAATCGGATCGATCAATCCTTTGCTCCATTACGTCCGCTGCCCGAAATGCCATTACAGCCATGGATATCTCGATTACAAGGACCTTGACCCCAATAACCAAAAAGAAGAAGTGTGTCCGCGATGTGGCTCTCCATTATTAAAGGAAGGAGATCATATCGCCCCGGCTTTCTTCTGGAATGACCTCACCAAAAACGGCGGCGCCTTCTCGCTTCAGGTCTACGTTCCGCAGGGGTACCTAAAGAAACGGAACTTGAAGGAAGAAAAACCCGGTGAGGCGGAGATTCACGCCGAACCAAGAGGCTTCATCAACTTTGTCGAAAGAAGGGAGCTCTCGTGCGTAGAAGAAGGCACCATTCCATCGCCGTTTGCCAACAAGGACTTCAGGTTCATGCTCGACCATTACAAACCAAATGACCCTTATGAGATGGCTTTGGTGGTGGGACTTTATCTTTCGGGTATTGATCGCGTGTTGGGCTTTTACCCGGATCTTAAAAGAACGCCGATGTTCCGCGAGGACGTTGCCGCGATGCTTATCGGGGCTGGCGTCGACGTCAAAGAGGCGCATTCGATTGGATTCGATGTCTCACGCGGCGGCGATTACGACAAATACGCGGTAGAAAAGGTTCAAAGGCTAATAACCGAATACCCAGAATTGCGAAAAGATTGGGAACACTTTGAGGAAACGCTTCCGCTTATGAAGAAAAAGAGCGAGGCAATCTTCCAGGCGAGAATGCTCGAGCGCGCCCATTTGGGGAAAGACTGAGAAAGGGGGAAAAACGATGATAAAAAGAAAAAGCATCAACGGCATCTACCGTTACATCCTCACCCATCCGGAGCTGAGCCTTCGCGATCTGCAGAGGGAGTTCGGCCTGAGCGATGGGCAGATGGCCAAGCTCGGGGTCGCCGCCGGCGATTTGATCATCCCGAGCGGCAATGGGAAGGGAGGCGGCTCGCACGCCGCCCTCGCCACGCTGAAAATCGAAAAGGAGTATCGCTGATGGCAAGCCAAGAGAAGATCCAAGGGCTCTATGCGGCGGTTCTCGCCAAACCCGCTCTGAGAATGAACGACCTTGCGGAGAAATTCGCGCTGAACCCCCAGGAGGCGCAGATCCTTTACGCCGAGCTGAAGCGAAACTGGATCATCGGGAATGCCGCCGGCCCGAATGGGAAAACGCCGAGGCAAGAAGCTGCCGTGAGGGCTGTGTCTTGCGGGAAAATCCTTCCTCTGGGGAAAAGCCTTGGCGAAGCCCTCGGAGAAGCAACGCTCCCGGAGAACGGGGGCGAGATCCTCGGCGGCCGCCTCAGCAAAGAGCACGATTTCGTCCAGCTGGAGGCAGCTTACCGCCACGTCAAGAGCGGAGAGCCGATGCGGATAGAGACCTATTTCGGGGACGTCGGCCTAAAGGGAATGAGCGAAACGCAGTCGTTTGCCAGCCCGCTCGAATGGTTCTTCCTCCGCGCCTACCAGCAAGCCTCTAGGATCGCGTTCGGCGCCGAAAGAAACGACCTCATGAGCTTCGGGAAGGGGCTCGTGGCGTTCGTCCGGCTCAGCTTCAACTTCGGCATCCTGCCTTGCCTTGAGCCCTATCAGGACCGGCCAAGCGCAGCGTATCTGCTGAGATCGTGGCTGCTAGAGGAGTTCTGCGCCAAGAGAGAAGGCAAGAATGGGAACACCTGAAAAGGAGATAGGGATTTTCTACCGCCTCCCGGGGAACCGTTACGTCACCAAGAAAGCGGATTATTTGGCAATCGAACCGGATAACGGCTTCAGGGATATTTCGCTGGGTCATCTCGAATTTTTCGAGAATGAGATCTATCCGAAATATGCGTCAAAGATATCAGGTTTGATTGATGACTATGCCTATTACCCAAGAGGTCGAGTCCTCTATCGTGGAAAAGATAAGAAATTCATCGTCTACGCTGACTGTTGTCTCTTAAACAAGGAAGATAAAAAGACGATTCTTCGCCTCTTTGGGCTTCCTTCAGCGATATGGCGGAAAGACGAGCAATACCAGTGTGCTGGATGTAACAAGGAGCTGAAAGATGATGCCGAAACATGTGAGGCCTTAAAGAAAGAATGATTATAATGATTAAGAAGTTCGATTCGTGCATAAACAATACAAGGAGGCTCTTTTAATGAGCAAACAAAACATACTTAATGATGTTGGCCACGGCCATGAGAATCAGATTCTTGACTGGGTTAGAAGCAAATTCAAGGAATTGGGTTATTCCGTCCTCGGGGCTGTCAAAGAAGGTCACGTGATCGCCTACAACGAGAAAACGGGAGAGCTTATTCAGGTCGATCAATTAAACGCGGATAAAAAAGCAATTTTGATCAAGTCGAAATTTGGCTCGGGACCGAGAATCTAGGTCTTTTCTCCTTCAAACAAATTGAGACCATCATGAATGGCGAGAACGCCAAGCAAGGCTATCCCGATTGGCGGATGTTCGACAAGGGATATTACCAAGCCATCCGCAAAATCAAATCCGACTGGGAAGGGTTCATCAAAATCCTTAAGGATAATAACGACGACGAATCCATGGTGAAAGCCTTAGTGGTGAAATACAGCATCCCTGAAGCGGATGCCAAGAAACTCCTTCAACTAACGTTGGCAAAGATGACGATGATTGGCGATGAATACGTGGAAGAGAGGCTTAGATAATGGTGCAAAATCCAAAAGATGTGGAGGAAGAAACATTGAAAAAACAAGTTATTGTCTTTTTGCTATCAAGATTAAAGACGGAATGCAAGTTGGCCACTGGATATGATGAAAAGCAGTTCTTTGAGCCAAACGAAGAAATAGAAGGCCGTGAGAAACCTTCTGATTTGCAACCTTATTATTTAAGAGATTTTAGAAAAAATCTTTTTTACGGTGAAAATGATGATTATCTAAAAAACGTTATTACTTACTTCTACAAAAGCGGCCCAGACAATTTCGCTGTCAAGAAAGCGAAGAAATATGGTTATCACGGTTTCTTGCTTGGCAATGAGACAACGAAAAATTACCCTTTGGTAAGCATGGGAGCAATGCGTTCTTCGTCTGCTTTGATCGCCAATATTCTTAGCCGTCCTCCATTCGATTTGAAGCCAATGAAGATAACGCTTTCTAAAAAAAGAGAAGATTTCGTCCCTGGCGATTACGAAGTTTATTTCGAATACCCGTTGCGCACTCTAATTCAGAAAGGCAAACCAACTCACCCTTCGATGGCAGATGCCGTTTTGATCAATAAAGACAAAAATGGTTTTGTTGTTAGTTTAATCATTGTCGAAAGCAAATTAATGGAATATTTCTTTGGAAAACCAGCATTGGCAGCCAACACTTACCTTGATGAAGCGAATTATTTCCCAAACTTAAAGAGGCAAAACCAGCAAAATGGACAATCGACCGCATCGGCATTCGTTTCCATTTTCAAGGAAATTAACCAAAACATCGCAAATGGCAGCATCAAATTTGACGCTGGGCAATTAATACATCATGCATTGGGCTATCTGAACGAAAGGCTGAATGATGATGGTCTTTTCCATAGCAACGAGTTTTCAAAACTTGAGACAGTGACTTTAGTTAATTCGGTTTTGAGCCCGCTTTCAAACACCGCAGCGCAAGGTGGCGATAAAATCAATGACGAAATACAAAAGATTTGGGAAGCCGAAAAGAGCGAAGGACAAAGACAAAAAATAACGTTGGAATTACGCGACCTGATGTCCCAAGCCGAGGCTAACGGGCCGAAATTTTCTTTCGTTTTCCTGCCAGCTCTGGATTTCGCAGATTTATTTGAGCAGCCAGATGACCTGCGCCATTATCTCAAGCGTTACAGGATTTAAATTTGTTGCTGGTCATATCGGGTCATTTTATTTGAGCAATACTATGCAGAAAGGCAAAAAGAAATCTTATGGGTTCGAAACGAGAATTGACTTTTGAGGAAGCAAAGAAAAAGATTGAGCCACTATTGAAGAAGCGGTTTGGATGGACTGAGATTCCGGATTTCGATGTTTGGGATGAAAAGGAAATCAAAAAGCTTTTACCGTGCTTTGAGTATTTGGTTACCCTCAAAAGCCCTGCGGCCAAATTGTATCTATGGAATTCGATAGGGTGGACCTTTTCTTACGGAGCCTTGAAATGTGGTTGTTCGCCAGAGCTTAAGGCTTGTTTGGACCATTACCATCTGGTCCTTAACCGTTACACCAATGCTAAAGACTCTTTGCTCAAGGACAACATCAACAAGCCCCTAATGACCGAACGGCTGATTCTCCGGGGAGAAGACGGCCCCGAAGGTCATGATTTTCAGGAATACCAAAAGCATTTACGGGAAGACGGTGATTTCACCCTTTACACCTCCCGTGCTTTGACCGAAACAAATCTTCGGGCTTACCATCTTCATCGGCCCTTTTGCTTTGTCATCACCGCGAAAGATGACGGTCGGATGATAGGCTTTTGCGGATTCTATCCCGACGGGAACATTCATAAAGACAATGATTTAGGCCATGTTGAACTTGAGTACTACATCTTCAAGAACGAACGCGGGCATGGCTACGCCACCGAGGCGGTCCAAGCCTTGATCAAAGAGGCGTTCCGTCCAGGACTAATGGGCTATGTGACAGAAGCCTTTAATTATGTTTTGATTAGGAAAAGAATTGTCATTTCCTTCATCCGCGTGATGATTAACACCATGAACAAAGCGTCTTTACGGACTGCTGAAAAACTTGGTTTCACCAAAGAAGGCGTCTTACATGAAGTCCTTCCATTTGCAGGTAAAAAGAAATTTGCAGACATGGCTTCTTATTGCCTACGGAATCCATATCTAAAATAGCGGCGGCCTAAAGAAAAACTTATGTATTTTTAATGACTCTCGTGCACGGCGTTTGTCCATGCCCATTTTTATGTTTTCAGCCAGCTAAAGAGATGCCATAAAATCACTAATTGGTTGCTTAAACAACTTCGACATTTTCGTATCAGTTTCATGGTTAGTATTTAAACAGGGGGCATTAAGCCATGATTGATAAAACGACTTTTGAAGAGACGCTTCAAAACGCTTTTGATGAAAAGGGTCTTGTTAGCGGCCCATTAACTTTTGAAGAAAATGATGCTATCGATGAAACATCGGTCTTCATCAACGTAACGGATTATTATTCTATGTACAAGATGACTATTTCTTTCGACGAAAAGAAAGGCGAAGTGGAGGTTGTTCTTGATTTGGGTAGTAACCCTCAGGAAGAACTAGAAAAATGCTTTGAGGCTCTTGTTGACTCGTGTCCTAATGGCTTTAGCTATGACAAAGAAAAAGGCGTCTTCTTTAAGAAATACCAATGCGATGAGGAAGGAGAATGGGTCAATCGTCTTTTCGAAGACCACGAATCGTCCTTCTTTTACTTCCGGGCAGTTTGGGCAATGTCAGGTCAGCACGATGACGACTCGCTTGATAACTTCAGCTATACCGGCATGAATTGACTTCAATAGCAAAAAAGCGTGTTTGTTGGGCACGCCTTAATACGATTTATACAAAAAGGTGGGATTTTTCATCCCACCCTTCGTTCCTCAAGGAATCTTATGAACTTCCTTACCGTATTTTAAAAACCGTAAATCTTTCAACCCACAATGGTTGACCATCTGTATAAATGAATCAGAGGGGTCGTCAAGTGAGATATCATAAACAACACAATAAGGATTCTGAAAATCAACCTTGAAATCTTTGAAACCAATCTTATTGAGATAGTCCTTCATTTCTCCGTCTTTTTTGTAATTCGTCACAAAGTGAATCTCGTAGATTTTCTTGGGTTCTTCTGGCATTGATTTGCCTCCTTGGCGCGATTGTTATATTCCATTTGTCTTTTTCAAGTAAAGGATATTTCCCCTTTATTTTTTTATGGGACACCAAAGTCACATAATGCCTGTTGGTCATTTGACTAATCCAGATTTTCTTTTTTGGAAAAAAATGAACGAAAAACTACAAATGTGTGACTTACAAGTCCCATCTTCTGAAATACCGTTCACTTTTGCCGGCCCCTCACTTTAGAATGGGCTCAGCCAAAAGGAGGACGCATTTATGGCAATGCCGGTTTCCGAAAGCCTAATTCGAGACGTTAACTATGTGATAATTGGAATTCTTCAAGAGATGGATGACGGAACACAGATACTTAAGAGTTTCCCTAGTCGTCAGATCATTGGTGAGTACTGGCCCCAGGACGATACGACCAGAGATTTCTCGTTACGAATTATCGGAAGGGGAAACATTCTGACTTCTCTTCTCCATAAATAGTTGGTGGGTCACCATGGACGGACAGGAAAACAAGAAAGAAAACAAAATCCCTTTCCTTCTTCATCTCGACACTTTCTTTGGTGGAGTGAACATTGTTATCTCACCACAAGAAAAGAACCGTTTTGAAGAAGGGTCCCTGTCTACCGGTGAAATCATATCTAGTCAGTTGTACAAAAAAGTCGGTTTCAAAAGTCCGATATCAAACGATTCTAGGAAGACACAGAAAAAGTTGCTCTCTCATGAAAATCAAAACAAAAGGAGATAACCATGACAGTCGCTGAAGCAGCAAAAAAGGCGCAGTCTGCCTATATGGCAAAGAAACGGGCCCAATACGCTAAAAGTATGTGTAAGTTGTACAAACCGAAGAAACGTCGGAAATAAAGGTCTTCTGATTTGATTATTCGTTATGTGTCTTTGCGATTTTATGGACGCGGCAGGGGTGCCTCAGCTTATTGACGGAGGCACCATAACTGCGGACGACCATCGCAGGATCAAGTCCTAGTTCCTTTGCGACTTCGCCGATGTTTCGCGGCTGATCGTCTCCCAATCCGAAATGCAACCAGACAATGTCATGCTGACGTGGTGATAAATCTATGAGGGCCTCCGTAACCTTTGTTGGATCGACAGTTGTCGCTCCGGCATAGACCACCTTGATCAAACGTTCGATTCGCGACGACGGTATTTGTTTTTCTCTTTTCATGTTTTTCCCTTCGCTTAGTCCTATCTTGTTCGTTCTCTCGGTCGGAAGGCAATGAAAAATCCCATTCTATTTTTTAAGGGACTTTAAAGTCCCAGAATAAGAAGATTGAGTGTTATACTTTAATATCACTTGGAGGCAATTTATGGAGAAGCCGAATCTCAAGAACCAATATACTTTACTGGTCTATCTCATTTTGCTGAAATACACTTACGAGAATCACAAGATTAAACAACAACAAATTCTTAAGTACTTGGCCGATGACTACCATGTCGTTACCCAACGACGTTCGATTAGTCGCGCCCTTGCGGTCTTGGCTGATCTAGGCTTCGACGTTGTCAAAAACGGAAAAGGAGTGGCCCTCTTGACCCGCGTTTTCGATGAAGGACAGCTTGAATACGTTTTGGACGCGGTTTATTCTTCGCCTTCCATTCCACCGAAAGAGGCTGACAAGATTTTTGAACAATTAACCGACACCCTTCCTCTCGAGGAAAAGTCTCGCCTAGCTCGCATTGAAAAAGAAGATGAGCGGGGCAAATTGGCCAATCCTCATATTTTCTATGAAATAGGTGCGATTTCAGAAGCGATCGGACACAAATGTTTAATTGAGTTTACCTATAAATCCTATGACGAAAAAGGTGATTTGGTGCCCATGATTAACAATCCCCAACGGGTCCTTCCAATCAAGACTTTCTTGCGAGATGGACGTTATTGCTTGCTCGCCGGAGAAACCGAACAAAAGGCCTTGCTCCGTCTCTATATTGACCGGATGTTCGATGTAAAAGAAATTCCTCAAGATTTGAAACGTCCTGTTTTCTATTCTCCAACTGAGATCGCAGACTTTTTGGATAGACATCCCCACCTAGGGGCTGGACAGGTCATCGAAGCCGAATTGGAGATTGCCGATAAGAGGGTTTTCAATTCTCTCTTCACGTATTTCGGAAACATCAAAAAGAGCGTGACGACTCCTGATGGGAAATATCACGTGTTTGTGAAAGCAGACGAAGAATCAATTCTCTCTTAATGCTTCGCCCTTGCTGGGAAAGTGAAATTGCTTTCCCCATTAGAGGCTAAAAAAGAGCTGCAAGAAAGAGCTTCAAGTCTTTTGGGGATTGGCGTTTCGCCAAATACGACCGATAAAAAAGCCCCTTTCAGTCAGCTGGATTTCAAAACCACGCAAGATATTCCAGTCTTCAATCCTTACTCTCTAACAGATTCCGCGTCGTCGTTTAGTTTAGAAAAAGACGTCAGTTTCGCTGCTCTATTAGAAAACAAGATTGTTTCTTTGGGACAAATGCAGGAGTGCTTTAAGTTAGAGGCCTCGGATGTCCAAGATTTCGTAGACCTTTTCTTGCGGAGCCGTAAACCCCAAACAATTGAAAGATTAATTATTTCCCCGAGGGTACGGAAACCCCAAAACGGCCTTTATCTAGACTTTGTCTTTGACCATGCTGGTTCCCTTTCTTTTCTAGGCAGGGGCGAACAAACGGTTTGGCTCAGTTTGCTCTTCTATTGGCGTCTCTGCTATCTAGGAAGCCAAAAATGCGAGGAAATCAATCCAAACTGGGCCTTTTATTTCTCAAAACGGCTTGATCCGTATCTGTCCAAGGAACTAAGAAATAAAGACGGTTCACCATTGTTATTCGTTAGCTCAGTGTCGGATGAACTCTTTTCCAAGCCGAAAATAGGAGGGATTTCCTACGATTGGAAGGCGGCGATCGGCGTTATTGACGCTTCGTGCAAAAACATTTCGATCAATCGGCTAAAAACCGCCATTGCGAAATTCGAAAAGATTTGCCAATTCGAGACTGTCGTTATTTGAAAAAGTTTTATAAAGGAGGCCTTATATGGCAACAAAATTGGTCTTTCATCCTTCGGATACGAAATTTTATACGGAGGAAATGATTTCATTTGAATACGTTCAGGGTCTAGCGTTCTCGCAAAAACAGAAAAACGTCGACTCTCTTCGCCGTTCAATCCTTTGGTCACACCCGGAGGCCCACGTTCTTGAAGTGTCGACTAAATCCCGTGACAAGATTGGCATCGCCTGCAGCGCTTTTAATCTCCATATCGATGGACATTGCCTTGAAAGTGCTTTTCAGGCTGGCAAGGTTTTCGAAGGTGTCGGAGGCTTTCCGGAAGCCGCGAATTTATCTCCTAAAGAAGCCCGTGATTACGTGAAAGAGCATTGCGGTGCCCATTCTTTAGTTGGTTTTCATTATATGGGCCACGATTTTCCCTTAGAGCCCAAAACCTTTTTCTATGATTGGCTGTATGTGAACGCTCTTGTCCAATCGAAGATCGATCTTGCCTACGCGGCCCTATACGACACTTTCACCGACATTGAGTTCAATGAAAAGAAACAGGTGAATTGCCAAGCCCGTTCCATAGCTATCGCGGTTTCTTTGCAGAGAAAAGGCTTACTTGAGCAAGCCCTAAAGAGCCCTCAGAACTTTTTGACTATTGTCTACCGATAATAGATTTACGACATTCAATTTCGAGAGACCCATTATTTATTTGCCATCGTAATCGCGTCTTCGAACATTTTGATGATGGCTTTGATGGAATAGTCGATGTTGTATTTCTCGCCTAGGCCCACATATTTGAGGGCTTCTTCTTTTCTCTCTTTTTCGTGCGAGAGCCAATAGTCGATGCGTCTTGCAAGAAGCTTAGGCTTTCGGGCCTGGTAGGTGCTTTCGGGATTAAGGGCGAACTGGGAAGTCGCGGTTAAACGTCCTTTGGCAATGATGGGCACGAGTCCGGTTTGGATGGCCTCCATGCAGGAGAGGCCTTCCACTTCGATGAAAGCGCAGTGGACGAAGAGATCAGATGTCGCCGCGTAATTCTGCAAAGTTGGCAAATCCATGAAGCCAAAGATGGGTTCGTATTTTAGGATGCCCTTCTTCATGAGGTTATCCGCCTCTTTCTTTAGGACTTTTTCTTTGGGTCCTCGTCCCGCGATCACCAATTGGATTTGCGGGGCGTAACGGCTATAACGCATAGCCTTTAAAAGGGTGATGTAGTCTTTTTCTTTCGAGAGGCGTCCGATAGCAAGAATCTGATAGGGGGCAGCGCTTTGGCGGTGGAGCGACGCTTTTTGTTCGGGCGTGATATGCATTAAGTCTTCTAGGACGAGACCATTAG
>Ga0183095_11278_pt1 | contig 11777 bp, 8 predicted proteins | sample BioMet4_FD_130346 | JGI IMG/M metagenome (GOLD analysis project Ga0183095, IMG submission 130346) | Microbial communities from bioreactor (seeded with sewage sludge) at LBNL, California, USA - Biofuel metagenome 4 (v2) (version 3) | ecosystem: Engineered > Bioreactor > Anaerobic > Unclassified ...
CACACCTTTTTTTCATGCGACAATAGAGGGAACTAACGGCCACTGAGCCGCTCAAAGCGTAATATTATCAAAGAAATGGATATCATAACTCCATGACCACAATCGACAATTTCGACGCACATACGCCGATGATGCAGCAGTACTTTCATTCTACATCTTACCTATTGATATTATTGAATAATTCAATATTTAACCAAATTTGGTATACATATGGGCTACTATATCTTAAAAAAAAGCAATGATAGATAGCTTAGGGGAGTATACCAAGTCATCAAAAAATAATGGAACGATACTTCTTGTTCACACAGATTTAAGTTATATTCTGAATAAGTATAGGTCATCATCCTATTAAATAAAAAATAAATTTAATTCAGATGGAGAAAGAAATGTTCAGTAGAGGCTCAGAATGGAATAAATGGGATCTTCATGTCCATACTCCTGCATCAGTTTTGAGAAACGAATATAGAGACGACTGGGATAAATATATTATTGATTTATTCACTAAAGCTATCGAAGAAAATATAAAAGTAATAGGGATTACTGATTATTTTTTCATAGATGGATATAAAAAGATAAAAAATGACTACTTATCTAACCCTGAAAGAATGGAGCAATTATTAGGTGCTGAAAATTATGAGTTAGTTAAAGAAATAAAGGTATTACCAAACATCGAGTTCAGAATTGATAAATTAGTTATCGGAAAGGAATCAGATTTAAGGTGGAATAGAAAAGTAAATTACCATCTCTTATTATGTGATTCTGTTTCTCCAGAAACCATAGAAAAAGAAATTATAAACTGTCTGAAATTTGATTTTTATTCAGAACCAGGTGCCAGAACAGACAGAAGAAACTTCACAAAAGAGAATATAATCGAATTTGGCGAAAAACTATGCCAACATCAACATAATTTTGCTGGACAAAATCCTTTATTTGTAGGGATGATAAATTCATGCTTCAATCTTGATGAACTCAAAGACATATTAAACACGAACGGAAAATTCAAAGGAAAATATATATTAGCTTTACCAGCAGACGAAGATCTAAGTAAAGTCAGTTGGAAGAGTCAAGGCCATGCCGTTCGGAAGCATCTCATAATGCAATCACACATGCTCTTCACTTCAAATAGTGGCACTATTGATTTTTGCAAAGGTGAAAAACACGAGACGATAAGAGATTATCTGAAAGAGTTTGGAAACATAAAACCTTGCGTTTGGGGTTCAGATGCACACTCCTCAGATAAAATGTTTAAACCTGACGATAACAGACACACCTGGATAAAAGCTAATCTCAGTTTTGATGGGCTAAAACAAATAATATATGAGCCTGAGTCGAGAGTTAAAATCCAAGAATCTCACCCTCAGACAAAAGCTGGATATCAAACGATATTAAGAGCAAGGTTTATATGTGAAGATAAAAAATTCCCCAAAAATTGGATATATTTAAATAAAGATTTGAATACAATAATAGGTGGAAAGTCTTCTGGAAAATCACTTTTACTTTACTTCATTGCAGCGGCTATAAATAAAAGTGCTGTTTTAGAAAATATAAACTTAGCTGACACCGATAACTATAATACACAAGGTGTTGACTTTGAGGTAGAATGGGATGATGGAAGTATTAGTTTGCTCTCTGACTTAGAGGATACAAAACCTATAACTTACATACCTCAATTGTATATTAATAAACTTGCGGAAGTTGAAGGAAAAAATCAGCTCAAAAAACTTATCGAGTCAATTCTGAAGCAGAATAGAGATTTTTATGAATTCAGTGAAGTAAAAGACTCTGAAATTAAATTAAAAAACAAAGAGATAAAAGAAAAAATTGAACTTCATCAGACATTTTCAGATAATTACACAACATTATGTGATGAAAGAAATAAGATTGGTGATAAATTCTCTATTGAAAAGGAGATCAGTTCATTAGAAGAACAATGTAAAAAACTAAGAGAAAAATCAGGATTCAATCAGCAAGAAATAATAAAATACAATAAACTCAACACCATTCTAAAAAACTCTGAGAATAGACTAAGAGTAGTTGATAACTATCATTTAAACTCCACAAAGCTAATAACTGGCCTACACGAAAGGTTTCTAGATTACACTAATGCTTTAAAATCTGATTTAGCATCCTCATTAAGTGTTGCGGATACTGCTATTTTTTCCAGAAAATACTATTCCATTATTGAAAAAGGTATGGACAGTATTCGCTTAGAAACTCAAAAGCATTTTGAGTTGAAAACAAATAAAATACCAAAACTCATCGATAAAATCACACAAATAAAAGAAAAATCAGAGTTAGAGATCACTCCTTTATTATTAAAAGTTAAGGAAAAACAAAGCCTCGACTTATTTACCAAAAAAATAAGTATCGAAAGAGAAAAACTAAGCAAAATAAATGGACTGCAACAAGTAATAGATAAATTATTAGTAGATGCAAAAGACAACCTTTCTAATTTACAAACAAACTATGCAGAATTAATGTCTTTATATCAAGACTATATTATTGAGTTATCATCCGAGCAATATAGTATTTCTGATGATATGAAAATAATCCCTAAACTGAGTTTCAATAAAGATGGATTTGATAAATTCATAGATAATTATGACATGAGAGGCAATTTACAACCTTTAATGGGTGATGCATATGATCCTAAAGAGATTTTTGCTTTTGATGTAGAAAACCATATAGAAAAAATAAATACCATTTTAGCAAATACAAAAAAAGAAACCTGTCCCAAAGTGAAGAAAGGGATTACTAAAAAGGATATCCTTTACACACTCTACGATGACTATTTCTTCATTGATTATGAAATTATCTATAATAATGATGAAATAATAAAAATGTCTCCCGGTAAAAGAGGGTTAGTTCTTTTGAATTTATTGCTGCACCTGAGCAATGCATCGCATCCAATACTCATAGATCAACCAGAAGATAACTTAGATAACAGAACTATTTATGAACAGTTGAACAGGTTTATTAAGCAACGCAAAAAAACGAGACAAATAATATTGGTTACTCATAACGCAAACCTTGTTGTTTCCGCTGATTCAGAATGTGTTATTGTTGCAAACCAAACTGGTCAAATTAAAGATGGTGAGAATGAAGAGTATCAGTTTGAATATATCAGTAATGCACTTGAAAATACTTTTGAAAAAATACAGGATACTTGCCTTCTCAAGAGTATGGGTATAAGGCAACATGTATGTGAAATTCTGGAGGGAGGCCAGGATGCATTTAAAGAAAGAGAAATAAAATATGGCCTAAGATTCTAAATGATATATAGGAATGTTAGCAAGGTATGACTAAGAGAAGCGGAGCTTCTCTTGTCCCTTGCTCTTTTCACCGTTCTGTTGAAAAAATCAAAATCTAAGCACGAAGATTGACCTACACTGAGATTCTTAATGCTAAACGTGGAAACAAAAGCAAGGCGAATGGCTTCGATTAACCTCTTTGATAGGCTTCCTCCTGTCGTTCCTGCTATCAATGTTGAAGCTTGGAAATCACAGTCTAACATATCCCAAAAGCTGAACCGCCTTATAAGCCATCTTGATGCAAAAAGTAGCAATAGTGAGTTAGCTAAAACAGAGATCTTCGCAGTCAAGAAACAGATCAAAGAGCTTCTCTCGTGCCAGACAGCCTCTATGAGTAGGTATTCCTATGAAGTGAATGCAACAGCCCCTCATCCCTCTAAAAAATGGTCATGAGAGCATGATTGTCAGGATTGCAATTAACCATCAAATTCTTTTTATGTTTTTAGCTTTATCTGAATTTTCTAATATGATTGAAGAAATTATTTTTTCTTCTTTTTTTGCAATTAGAGATTGGATATTAATAGTACCATAATCTAAATTATCTCCCCACCAGTACATGAATTCTTTTATTACGGAAGTCATATTGTCTATAACCTCTTGAGATCCTTCGTTATAAATAAAAGATAGTATTTTTAAATTTTCAACATCAATCTCTTGCACAATTATCCGAAACATATCATCAGTTGGATATAAATTCGTTTCATTTAATGATATATTTAATTTCTCAAGCATCTCATTCATAAGCAAGTCTACTTCATTGAAGGCCGTATTATATTCAGTCATTATTTAACCTCTTGTTTTAAATTTATACAACATTACAATTAATCACTTTAAGAAAGAATGTCAAGCGTTTTTGTTAAATAAATAATATTTATTATAAAAAGAATTGCTTGAGTGAATAATTTTTTATTTATAAGCACCATACAGTGTCATCTATTCAACCGAAGCGGAAATTTATAGCATCTTCTGTGCTGCAAGAGAAGCTTTAAAATAAATGCAAGTTAAGCTGTATATCTTTATATAAAATATCAGGCACTGCGATTTTTTATTATTATAGCGAAATGAAGCAAGGGCTAACTCTGCGAAGCCGCTGCGCTTGCTTCTTCGAGTTCCCCTTGCTTTTCTTCCCTTCGGTTAGAAAAGAAAGAAAACCTCTGCCAACCTTGCATATCAATAATTATATTCAGGCAAATATCATATATACTTCTCTTAAGCATTTCTTCCAAAAATAAACCTCTCACTTTACAAACAACTTGACACATCATTTTAGCTTGACATCCTATTCGTTTAGAATATTAACACCCGATGAATTTTAATGACCAAGTAAAAATTTTCACCATGACAAAAAATTTAATAACTAAACGTGATGTAAGTACATTAAGACAGTTTTTTGATTACAAAGTTTTGTATCTTTTGCTTTATCTTCCTGTAAATATGCAAGAAGAGGATAGAGTGAAGGGTACAGAAAATTCTCACAGTTATGTAGTATGGAACTCACTTGGTGTTAGTCCGAATAGTAGAAATTCACCCAGACAAACATTAACAGCTATACAGCAATTATGCCTATGACCGTGACTCCATTGAGGGCCAACGACTGACATCAACAACCCTGTTACAAAGCACTTACCCCATGAGTCATTGCACTTGCTGAGCTGAACGAAAACACTAAAATCAGATAATAATTAATCGCTGTATAAGCTCGTAACAAGCGGAACTTTAAGGCAAAATAGGGCTACCATCCTAATTCACGAAGTTACGCCAATGGCAAGAAAACCTAAAGAAATCAAAACAGATCCGTTAGAAGTCATCCTGTGGAAAGCGGCAGACAAGCTGCGTAAAAACATTGATGCAGCCGAGTATAAGCATGTCGTGCTGGGCCTCATTTTCCTTAAGTATATTTCTGATTCTTTTGAATCTCATTATGAGTTGCTGAAGGCTGGTGAAGGCGAGTTCGCAGGCGCTGACCCGGAAGATAAAGACGAGTACACCGCTTACAACATTTTCTTTGTCCCTGAGCTTGCACGCTGGAACTATCTAATATCTAAGGCCAAGCTACCTGAAATCGGTAAGCTGGTTGATGATGCTATGGAGCTTATCGAAGCGGGTAACCCACAGCTAAAAGGTGTGCTGCCGAAAGTCTACGCTCGCCAGAACCTCGACGCCACCGTGCTGGGTGAACTGATAGATTTGATTGGCAACATTGCACTGGGAGATGCCAAAGCGCGTTCTGCTGATGTATTAGGCCACGTATTCGAATACTTCCTTGGTGAATTTGCACTGGCAGAAGGCAAACAGGGCGGTCAGTTCTATACGCCAAAATCCATCGTAAGCCTGCTGGTTAACATGCTGGAACCCTATAAAGGCCGAGTCTTTGACCCCTGCTGTGGTTCTGGTGGTATGTTCGTTCAGTCAGAAAAATTTGTGGCAGCACACCAGGGAAATATTGACGATATTTCGATCTATGGACAGGAGTCCAACCAGACCACCTGGCGTTTGGCAAAAATGAACCTAGCAATTCGTGGCATTAACTCCGAACACGTTCGCTGGAATAATGAAGGTTCATTCCTTAACGATGCTCATAAAGATTTAAAATCTGATTTTATCATTGCTAACCCACCGTTTAACGTTTCCGACTGGTCCGGTGAGCAGCTTCGTGGTGATGCCCGTTGGCAATATGGTATCCCTCCTGCCGGCAATGCTAACTTTGCCTGGATGCAACACTTCCTGTATCACCTGTCGCCAAAAGGTCAGGCTGGCGTTGTGCTGGCAAAAGGGGCTTTAACCTCTAAAAGTTCGGGTGAAGGTGATATTCGTGCAGCACTGGTCAAAGATGCCAATGTGATTGATTGTATCGTTAACTTACCCGCAAAACTGTTCCTGAATACCCAGATCCCAGCGGCCTTATGGTTTATGCGCCGAGATCGTGAAAACAGCAGTCATTATCGTGATCGCAGTAAAGAAATTCTGTTTATTGATGCCCGTAATCTTGGTCATTTAATCAACCGCCGTAGCAAAGTGCTTTCTGACGAAGATATCAAAACTATTGCTGACACCTACCATAACTGGCGTAACAAAGGTGGCGACTACGAAGATGTGGCTGGTTTCTGTGCATCTGTCGATATCAATGAAGTCGCTAAACTTGATTATGTGCTGACGCCTGGCCGTTATGTTGGCCTTGCTGACGAAGAAGACGATTTTGACTTTAAAGAACGTTTTACGGCTCTTAAAGCGGAGTTTGAAGCACAATTGGAAGAAGAAGCGCATCTGAATAAGTCTATCGCTGAGAGTCTGGCGAAGGTGGTTTTATGAGTCAGTGGATAAAAACTAAACTTGGTGAGATTGTCATTCTTAATTATGGTAAAGCATTAAAGGCACAGGATAGGAATGCTGGCTCTATACCTGTATATAGTTCAGGTGGATTAACTGGTTGGCATAACAAAGCATTAATAAACGAACAAGGAATTATTATTGGTCGTAAAGGAACTGTTGGGAAAGCGTACTTAACTTATGGACCATTTTGGTGTATTGATACTGCTTATTATATTTTACCTAACCCTTCGAAATATGATTTTGTTTTTTTATTCTATTTGTTGAAAACATTAGGGCTGGAAGAACTGAACGAAGATAGCGCTGTTCCTGGACTAAACAGGGATACCGCTTATAGTCAAGAGATCCTATTACCTTCACTGCCAGAGCAAAAAGCCATCGCCTCTGTACTGTCCTCTCTTGATGACAAAATAGACCTGCTTCACCGCCAGAATAAAACGCTGGAATCTATGGCTGAAACCTTGTTTAGGCAATGGTTTGATGTGGATAGCAATGATGAATGGCAAGAAAAAAATGTCCTAGATATATTCACATTAGTTGGAGGTGGAACGCCAAAAACTTCAGTTGCTGAATATTGGACTGATGAGATACCTTGGATTTCCGGAGGAGATATTTCAGCAGCTCATCAAGGCTATCTGTATAGCACAGAAAAGTCTATAAGCTTAGCGGGACTTCAAAACAGTTCAGCTAAATTGCTGCCTAAAAACTCAACCGTTATAAGTGCTCGTGGTACAGTGGGAAAGTATGCTCTTTTAGCAAGAGATATGGCTTTTAGTCAATCCAATTATGGCATTATTTCAAAAATTGGAAGCTATCCTTTCTTCATATATCTTCTGGTTGGATTTATTGTCGATGATTTGCTGACAGCGGCTTATGGCAGCGTATTTGACACTATTACGACAAGAACTTTCGAGTCTGTAAACTTGAAGTTTCCTCCTTTAAATTCAATTGAGAAATTTAATGAAGAAATATCTCCGATATTTAGTAAGAAAGAGACGAACACTCAGCAAATTAAATCACTAGAAACTCTCCGCGACACCCTGCTTCCCAAACTGATGAGTGGTGAAGTACGAGTTCAGTATGCAGAAGAAAAACTTGAATCTGTAGCATAAATTATTTAAGCGGGTGCACAGCCCGCTCTCAGATAAAGCGACAAAAAGGACAGTACGCATGGCAAAGATGACCGAATCCGATATTGAAGTAATGGCGATTGAGTACCTGCAAGGGCTGGGCTATGAGTACGTATATGGTCCGGACATTGAACCTTGTGGAATCAACCCATTACTTAGCTATCAGCAGGTTATCCTTGAAGATAAAGTGCGTACTGCCCTACTACGCCTGAATCCTCACCTCAGTGAACAAAAGTGTGAGGAAGCCTTGAAACAGGTGATGCAGATCAGCACACCTGACCTAATGACAAATAATCTGGCCTTTCATCGCCTGTTGACCGAAGGAATCAATATCGAAGTCAGTAAGGATGGTAATGCACAAGGAGAGCTTGCCTGCCTGATCGACTTTAACGATCCTACTAATAATGAATTCCTGGTCATTAATCAGCTCACCATCAAAGAAGGCAACCATACCCGCCGACCGGACCTTATTTTATTCATCAACGGTCTGCCATTAGTCGTTATTGAACTAAAAAATGCTACTGACGAAAATGCTACGGTATTGGGCGCTTATAACCAGATTAAAACCTATCAGAACCAAATACCTAGCCTGTTTACCTACAATGCGTTTAATGTTATTTCAGACGGACTGGAATCCAAGGCGGGTACAGTTTCTGCTGATTTCAGTCGCTATATGACGTGGAAAACAGCTAATGGTAAAACACAAGCCACCAGTACCCAACCACAGCTTGAGGTTTTATTACAGGGGTTACTTAATCCTGTAACGCTGTTGGATGTGATCCGCCACTTTATCGTGTTTGAAGCCAGTAAACATGAAGACAGCCAAGGGATTATCAGTATCCGCACTGTTAAAAAAATGGCCGCTTATCACCAGTATTACGCGGTCAACGCAGCAGTAATTTCCACTATTCGTGCATCGGCGATAAATGCTGACTCCCCCTCTGCAGAAGTGGCACTGCGCCAACAAGGACGTAGCAGTAAAGAACTTGTTAATGCGCAAAAAACCGGAGATCGCAAAGCGGGTGTAGTGTGGCACACACAAGGTTCCGGTAAATCGCTTTCGATGGTGTTTTATACCGGTAAGATTGTACTGGCGCTTAATAATCCAACAGTGGTGGTGATCACTGATCGTAACGATCTGGATGATCAGCTATTCGGTACGTTTTCTTCTGCCACTCAGCTACTTCGCCAAGCACCAAAACAGGCCGACAACCGGGAAGAACTCAAAGAATATTTGCGTGTCGCCTCTGGCGGTGTGGTGTTTACCACTATTCAAAAATTCCAACCTGATGACGGCGGCAATATCTATGAGCTACTATCAGACAGAACCAATATTGTCGTTATCGCAGATGAAGCACACCGTTCCCAGTACGGTTTCAGCGCCAAAGAAGTTGACGTGAAAGACAGCGAAGGCAACGTAACAGGTAAACGCACCGTTTACGGCTTTGCCAAATATATGCGTGATGCCTTGCCCAATGCGACCTATCTTGGCTTTACCGGAACCCCCATAGAAAAAACGGACGTAAACACACCTGCTGTTTTTGGTAACTACGTTGATATCTACGATATCTCACAGGCCGTAGAAGACGGTGCAACCGTGCGTATCTTCTATGAAAGCCGTCTTGCCAAAATTGCCATCAGTGACGAAGGTCGCCAGCTAATTGAAGACTTCGACGATGAGTTTAACGAAGACGAGCTGACGCTTACCCAGAAAGAACGGTCTAAATGGGCCAGAATCGAAGGTTTGATTGGCAGTTCAAAACGTATTAAAGCTATTGCGGCGGATATGGTTCAGCACTTTGAACAGCGCTTAAAATCTAATGCCGATCATGGCAAGGGCATGATTGTCACCATGTCCCGTCGTATTGCTGCTGAACTTTATAAAGAAATCATAGAGTTAAAACCTGAATGGCACAGCGATAATCTAAATGATGGCGTGATTAAAGTCGTCATGACCTCTTCTGCTGCTGACGGACCAGAAATCGCTAAACACCACACCACAAAAAAAGAACGTCAGGTTCTGGCTAACCGTATGAAGGATGACGACGACAAGCTGAAACTGGTGATAGTGCGTGATATGTGGTTAACCGGCTTCGACGCTCCCAGCATGCATACGCTGTATATCGACAAACCAATGAAAGGCCACAACCTCATGCAGGCAATTGCCCGTGTGAACCGTGTGTATAAAGATAAGATAGGCGGTCTAGTTGTTGACTATCTGGGCATTGCCTCTGATTTAAAAGAAGCCCTCTCCTTTTACTCTGATGCAGGTGGACGTGGAGATCCTGCTGAGGTTCAGGAAGAAGCCGTAACGCTCATGCAGGAAAAGCTGGAAATCCTGGAAGGCATGATGCATGGCTACGATTACAAAGCTTACTTTGCCGCAACTACTTCACAACGCCTGACAATTATTCTTGAATCAGAAAACCATATTTTAGGGCTGGATAACGGTAAAGGTAAAATGCGTTTCCTGGCTGCGGTTGCAGCCTTGTCGCAGGCATTTGCATTGGCGACACCGCACGATAAAGCAATGGAAGCGGCACCCGAAGTAGCATTCTTCCAGGCCGTAAAAGCCAGACTGAATAAATTTACTGAAAACTCAGACGGATCAGAAGAAGAACACAATGACAGTCTGGAAGTTCGGGTAAAACAGACTATCGATCAGGCTCTGGTTACCGATAAAGTTGTTGATATTTTTGACGCTGCTGGGATACAAAAGCCAGATATTTCCGTTCTTTCTGAAGAATTCCTTCAGGAAATGAAGGATTACCAACACAGAAATATTGCTTTGGAAACGCTTAAAAAACTGCTTTCTGACGAGATTAAGGTTCGCTCGAATCAAAGTATCACCCAAGGCAAAAAACTGATTGATATGCTGACCTCTGCAATCAATGGCTACCAGAACAAGGTACTGACCGCAGCGGAGGTAATTGATGAGCTAATCAAGCTTGCCAAGACTATCCAGGAATCTGACAGCCTTGCCAGCCAGTTAAACCTCAGCGCTTATGAATATGCCTTCTATTCTGCTGTTGCAGATAACGACAGTGCTCGCGAGTTAATGGAAAAGGAAAAACTACGAGAACTGGCAGTCGTACTTACGGAGGCTATCCGCAACAATGTCAGTCTTGACTGGACAGTGAAAGAAGCAGCAAGAGCAAAAATTCGCGTGGTGGTAAAACGTCTGCTCAAAAAATATGGTTATCCGCCTGATATGTCATTGCTCGCCACAGAGACTGTTTTGAAGCAGGCTGAACTTTTAGCTGGAGAATTAGGAAAATGATTCCCTAAATTTTTAGCATATAAACTATTTGGTAATGGTCCCAACTTATTGATAGTGTTTTATGTTCAGATAATGCCCGATTACTTTGTCATGCAGCTCCACCGATTTTGAGAACGACAGCGACTTCCGTCCCAGCCGTGCCAGATGCTGCCTCAGATTCAGGTTATGCCGCTCAATTCGCTGCGTATATCGCTTGCTGATTACGTGCAGCTTTCCCTTCAGGCGGGATTCATACAGCGGCCAGCCATCCGTCATCCATATCACCACGTCAAAGGGTGACAGCAGGCTCATAAGACGACCCAGCGTCGCCATAGTGCGTTCACCGAATACGTGCGCAACAACCATCTTCCGGAGCCTGTCATACGCGTAAAACAGCCAGCGCTGGCGCGATTTAGCCCCGACGTAGCCCCACTGTTCGTCCATTTCCGCGCAGACGATGACGTCACTGCCCGGCTGTATGCGCGAGGTTACCGACTGCGGCCTGAGTTTTTTAAGTGACGTAAAATCGTGTTGAGGCCAACGCCCATAATGCGGGCGGTTGCCCGGCATCCAACGCCATTCATGGCCATATCAATGATTTTCTGGTGCGTACCGGGTTGAGAAGCGGTGTAAGTGAACTGCAGTTGCCATGTTTTACGGCAGTGAGAGCAGAGATAGCGCTGATGTCCGGCAGTGCTTTTGCCGTTACGCACCACCCCGTCAGTAGCTGAACAGGAGGGACAGCTGATA
>Ga0183095_10348_pt1 | contig 11555 bp, 7 predicted proteins | sample BioMet4_FD_130346 | JGI IMG/M metagenome (GOLD analysis project Ga0183095, IMG submission 130346) | Microbial communities from bioreactor (seeded with sewage sludge) at LBNL, California, USA - Biofuel metagenome 4 (v2) (version 3) | ecosystem: Engineered > Bioreactor > Anaerobic > Unclassified ...
GCAAGAAACTGTTCTCCATAAAGAAAGATCTTGATGCTCTTGCAAAGGAGAAAGGTGGTTTCCTTCGTCTTCAATTGATGGACGAAAGCAAACAGGTTGTAAGTGAGAACATCTATTGGCTGGCTGATGGAGCAGGCAAATACAGCGGTCTGTCAACAATGAATAAAGCTAAACTGAAGGTTTCAGTAAAACCATTGAAGGCAGGTAAAGTGGAAGTAACCCTTTCCAATCCGGCAAGTAATCCGGTTGCATTCTTTAACCGTGTATCAGTTGTAGATAAGAAAACCGGTGAAAGAGTCCTTCCTGTATTTTACAGTGACAACTACTGCACGGTTGTACCTGGTGGAGAGAAGAAGATTGAAATAGAATATAATGCATCTTCCAAATCGTCTCAGGTAATTACTGTTGCCGGGTGGAATGTAGAATTGCAAAAAATTCTTTTAAGTAAATAAATGTAGTTTTATTATTTATCAGAATTATCAGGTAGGCCCGTAATTAGTATCTTTAATTAGAAAATATCTTCTTAGAATGTTGTTGGAAATGAAAAGATTAATATTACTTTTACGGTAACAATTACGGGCCTTCATGATAAAAAATGAAGCTGTATAACTTTATGCTGATAATGAGTCATTTCAGAAGTAATTATAGAAACGGCTCTAAATATCTTGCTCTGCATCTGTTTGTTTGAAACAATATGTTTTTAAGTAAACTTATATAAAGTAAGATGAGAATATAAATTATATTTATTGTGATGAATTATATATATTTGAAGTAAAAAAGAGTTCTATTCTTTGTTTGGAAAATTAATTAATATGTATTTCAAAGAAAGTGAATATTAAACTTCCTTTATTTTTCGAGATTTAATGGCTTCAAATACTTTAAATGTTGTAATAAATAATATCTGAAGGAGAAATATAATTCTTTTAAAGACAGACTTGAGCATTGATGGAAAAAGTTATTTCATTAACAGAACGGATAAAAAAAGGTGATAGAGCTGCATTTAATGAGCTTTATTTATTGCATTATTCTGCTTTGCAAAATTATGGAAGATCTTTTCTTAGTGCAGCTGAAACAGAAGATATAATACAAGATGTTTTTTTGAACGTATGGCTACATAAAGAAAATATTGATGAAAGTCTTTCGTTAAAAGCTTATCTTTTTCGTTCTGTATACAATTCTGCTTTGAATGTTTTGAAAAAGAAACAGTCTGATCAAAAAATGTCCGATTACCAACAATCTATAGAATATCTTAGATATCAATATTACGATCCGGATGCCAATGAAGTGATTCAAAGTCTTTATGACAATGATACTAAAAATACAATTGATTCTGCAATCGATAGTTTATCTCCCCGATGCAAGGAAATTTTTATACTCAGCTATATTGAAGATATGCCAAGCAAGGATATCAGCAAACAATTAGACCTTTCATTAAGTACTGTTCAAAATCATATTTATAATGCATTAAAGCAGCTACGCGAGAAACTTAGAAGAAACGATTGATCCTGATCTTAGATTACCATAAATCAATATTTTAGACATAAATATATATAGCTGGATTAAGCATTGTAATCTACTATATTTGTTTATTTGCGCTATAGTAAAATGAATTACCATGAAAATAATACATAAAACAGGAATTATTCTATTACTGTTATTCCTTATTTCTCAGAATATATTTTCTCAGATTATAATTGTCAGAGGAGGCAAACCAAAGGCACGAATAGTTGTCGATAATAATGATAGTATAGATATGAAGGCTGCGCTGTTGTTTCAGGATTTTGCTGAAAGAATAACAGGAGCAAAATTAGAAATTATATCGACTAAGAAAAAACGAAAAGGAGATGTCCTGATTGGAAATTTTCAACTTCCTCTTAAGGCCCTTAATGCATCTGCTGATATTACTGAAGATGGTTTCTATATATCTTCAACAGATGGATATTTGCGTATAGTAAGAGGAGTAGGAAAAGGCTCTATATATGGGGTTGTTACTATATTGGAAGATTATTTTGGAATACACTATTATGCTGCAGAAACATATAGTATTAATAAAAGTAAGGATATGATTGTACCTTCGGGTATTAGGAAGATTGATAATCCTACATTTCGTTACCGTCAAACACAATCATACAGTTGCAAAGACCCTATATATACGCTTTGGCACCGGTTAGAGGAGCCAAAAGAAGTCTTTGCTGCAGATTTGTGGGTGCATACTTTTAATTCATTACTTCCTGCTGCAGTTTACGGAGAAAAGCATCCCCAATATTATTCGTTTATTAATGGACAACGCAGACCTGGAGTTGCCAGTCAGTGGTGTTTAACAAACCCTGAAATTTTTGAAATTGTATCTCAACGGCTGGACTCTATATTTAAAGCGAATCCTGGGAAAAATATAATATCGGTTAGTCAGAATGATAGTCAGACTCATTGTTTCTGTGATAGTTGCAAAGCTATTGATGAATATGAAGGTAGTCCTTCGGGAACAATTATTTATTTCCTGAACAAACTTGCAGCTCGTTTCCCCGATAAAGAGTTTTCTACGCTTGCTTATTTATATTCTGTTCCTCCCCCTAAACATATAAAACCGTTGCCTAATGTGAATATTATGCTCTGTGATATAGATTGTTATAGAGAAGTACCATTGACCGATAATGCTACAGGGCAACGATTTATGAAAAATCTGGAAGGATGGTCTAAAATATCGAATAATATTTTTCTGTGGGATTATGGCATTAATTTTGATAATTACATTTCTCCTTTTCCAAACTTTCATATTCTGCAACCAAATATGAACTTGTTTAAGAAGAATAACGTAAAAATGCATTTTTCACAGATTGCAAGTATTAAGGGAGGAGATTTCTCTGAACTTCGTTCTTATCTTGTATCGAATTTGTTATGGAATACTTCGGTTAACGTAGATTCTATAACACATTCTTTCCTGGAAGGTTATTATGGTAAAGCCGCTCCTTATCTGTATGATTATCTGAATATGCAGAAAGATGCGCTTTTGGAAAGCAAGATTCCTCTATGGATATATGATACTCCAATCACACATAAAAATGGCATGTTGAATAAAACTTTCATGCAAAAATACAAAGATTTATTTGATGATGCCGAACGGGCTGTTGCTGATAATCCTGTATTTCTTAATCGTGTAAGAGAGTCCCGACTACCTATTCAGTATGCCGAACTTGAAATTGCACGAACAGAGCCAATAGAAAATATTGCTGATCTGAAAGATAAACTAGATTTATTCAAACGAAGAGCCAATGAACTGGGAGTGAAATACCTTAATGAACGAAATAATACAGTTGAAGAATATTGTGAACTTTATTCACAAAGAAATCTTCTTCATAAAAATACAAACCTGGCTCAAGATGCTGAAGTGAATTATATTATTCCGGCAAATACTCCATATGATAAAATAGCACCTAAGGCCCTTACAGATGGTCTTTATGGAGCAGCTTCCTACAATGAAAGTTGGGTAGGATGGATGGGAAAAGATGCAGAATTTGTTATCGATTTAAAGAAACCGCAGAATTTTAGTAGTGTAGAAGCTGATTTTCTGCATAATTTAGGTGCCTGGATTTTGTTACCTAAAAGCATGACTTGTTATACATCTAACGATAATAAGACTTTTACGCTAATGGGAACCACAACTATTCCTGAAGATAGAGACAGGCCGGTGAAGTATGTAAACATACCTGTGAAATCTGATAAAGTTATTAATGCCCGTTATGTAAAAGTAAAGATAGAGACAATTGGTTTGTGCCCGTCATGGCATTATGGTGTAGGAAATCCTGCATGGTTTTTCCTGGACGAAATAATTGTCCATTAATGTGTTTTTTATTATTGTGCAGCATAGTTATTAGTATATGTAGATTATTAAAAAAATATTATGAGAAAAATTATTTTTATTCTTCTTTGTCTATTGATCGTTAATACATCAGTAGCACAAAATTTAAATTCACCCGATGGAAATTTAACTCTTACTTTCCGGTTGAATGATAATGGTACTCCTTCGTATAAACTTCTGTTTAAGGGTAAAACTGTTATTGATGAAAGTAAAATGGGTTTTGCTTTCAATTCTCTGGCCCCATTTACAGAAAAGTTTGTTATAACAGATACTAAGTTCTGTACTTCTGATAAAGTGTGGCAACCGGTATGGGGAGAACAAAAAGAGATCAGAGATAATTACAACGAAATGCTTGTTTCGCTAAATCAGACTTCTACTAACAGAAAGCTGAATATACGTTTTCGTTTGTTTAATGATGGATTAGGCTTCAGGTATGAATTTCCGGTTCAGGAGAATCTTCGACATTTTACAATAAAGGAAGAAGCTACTGAGTTTAAACTTTCCGGCAATCATAAAGCATTCTGGATACCGGCCGATTATGACACGAATGAGTTTCCAATAACTACGTCTAAGCTATCTGAAGTTGCCGGTTTAATTGGTAAAGTTCGTGAAGAACCTCTTTCTGCAAAATCTCCGGCACCTGGTTTGGCTGTACAAACACCTTTGATGTTAAAGTCGGATGACGGATTATATATCAATATTCACGAAGCTGCTTTGGTCAATTATCCTGCAATGGCTCTTAATCTCGACGATAAGGCTTTTTGTCTGAGTGCACATCTTACACCAGACAAGAATGGAAATAAAGGCTATATTCAAACCGGAACTGTAACTCCATGGCGTACTGTTGTTGTGAGTGATGATGCTCGTGCAATATTAGCCTCTAAACTAATTCTGAACTTGAATGAACCTTGTAAGTTAGAAGATACTTCCTGGATTAAACCAGTAAAGTATATCGGCGTTTGGTGGGAATATTTCACTGGTGGCGGCTCTACATGGGCTTATACAGATAATCCGGATATCATAATTGGACAAACAGATTATTCCAAATTGAAATGTAATGGTCATCATGGAGCAAATACAGCTCATGTAAAAGAATATATTGATTTTGCTGCGCAGAATGGATTCGATGCTGTTCTTGTTGAAGGCTGGAATGAAGGTTGGGAAGACAACTGGGCTTATTCGAAAGAACATATTTATAGCTTTACTAAAGCGTATCCCGACTTTGATGTGAAAGAGTTGCATCAGTATGCAGCAAGTAAGGGGATTAAAATAATTATGCACCATGAAACTACATCATCGGCTGTTAATTATGAACGTCAGTTAAATGATGCTTTTCGTTTTATGGTCGATAATGGATATAATTCAGTAAAGACTGGATATGTAGGGCCAATTATTCCACGAAGTGAATATCATGATGGACAATGGATGGTGAATCATTATCTTTATGTTGCCGAAACTGCAGCAAAGTATAAAATAATGGTCGATTCTCATGAAGCAGCTCGCCCAACAGGGCTTTGCCGTACTTATCCGAACTGGCTTGCACAGGAATCAGCACGTGGCACAGAGTTCGAATCTTTTAACGGAAACAAACCTGATCATACAACAATTCTTCCTTTTACCCGATTGATGGGAGGTCCAATGGATTATACACCTGGTATATTCCAGGGTGATTTGTCTGTTTATGGAAAGAATAAGGCGAAGTTGAGTACCACACTGGTTAAACAGCTTGCTTTATACGTAACAATGTATAGTCCATTGCAAATGGCTGCCGATTTGCCTGAGAACTACAAACGTTATTCCGATGCATTTCAGTTTATAAAAGATGTTGCGGTTGATTGGGACAATTCCTATATTCTTGAAGCAGAGCCTGGTGATTATATTACTATTGCACGTAAAGCAAAAGGTAAGAACGAATGGTATATTGGTGGAATAACCGATGAAAATGCTCGCGAAGCTGTTATTGATTTTAGCTTTCTACCAAAAGGGCAGAAATTCCATGCAACAATTTATGCCGATGGTAAAGATGCTCATTGGATTAATAATCCACAGAGCTATACAATAAAAACTATAACTGTGACAAGTACAACTAAACTGAAGCAAAGATTAGCTCCAAGTGGAGGAGTCGCTATTAGTATTAAATAGTCGATTGTTTCTTTTTAAATAAAAGTCAAAAAGAAAAACAAGAATCAGCCAAACAAGGACAACCTATTGATAATGTACGGTTAAGTCCTTTGTTTGGCTTTTCTTTTGTGACGGTAAAAGTCGCTGATAGACAAAGCTCAATAATCTCATTATTAAAGGCAGCAGATATATCTCATTTTATTCTCATTGCACTAATAATTTAGAAAAAAAGTAACCTTAGAATTAAGTATTAGTTGACCTTGCTTCGTATTTAAAATAACTAATATAAATTCCATAAAAAATAGTTGGTACTATGAAACGAAAATTGTTAACTCTATTATTAGCTTTTGCGAGCCTTTTCCCTATCTCAGCACAGACGAAGATAGCTTATAATGATGATTTTACCGTTACTGTCGATAAAGAGATTTTATCTGTGTATTCAGTACCAGTTGACCGGGTGGCAAACGGCAAGCACAATGTAGAGAAAAGTAGTTTTGTGACTCTGACAGAAACGCAGGGGGATAAGATCGTTCGCGTGCATTATAATAAAGGTCTGATTCACAAGGCTCGTATCCGTCCATCTTCATATAACATTCCGTTCATTCAGAAAGACTCTGCCACCATTGAGTTCACATTGACAAGGCCAATGAATATCTCAGTTGAGATTAATGACGATATCTATCATAACTTGCAGATTTTCAAAGTGCCGGAGATTTCAATGTCAAAAACCAAAAATGCTGTATCTTTTGACAAGTACAAGACTCTGGACAAAAAGACCAAGGCAAAAGTCAAGACTTTGATTTTTACATCCGGATACCATGAGATTGAAGGAAATTTCATGGACATTGAGTCAGGCATGACAGTCATTATTGATAAGGGTGCATGGGTGCAGGGAGGACTTAGAGTTATTGGTAAGCATGATGTTAAGATTATAGGAGCAGGTGTGCTTCGTCCAAAAGATCGTGGTTATGGAGTTGAGATAACATCATCAAATAATGTGCTTGTTCAGGGAATTGTATCAACTCAAGTGCCAACAGGTGGTTCACATGATGTAGAGATTAAAGACGTGAAAATTGTCTCACATTATGGTTGGGGCGATGGATTTAATGTTTTTGCATCATCCAATGTGCTCATTGATGATTGTTTTGCCCGTAACTCTGATGATTGCCATACAGTCTATGCTACCCGTTTGGGGCATATTGGTTCGGCACGAAACATTACCGTTCAGAACTGTATTTTTTGGGCAGACGTTGCTCACCCTATTTTCATTGGTCTTCATGGCGCAGCTTCTTACAAAAAAGATGCTGTGAGCAGAAATCTGCCCCTTGCAGAAAATGCGGATGAAATTGCAATGAAGTCTGATACCATTGAGAACCTTGTATATCGTAACATCGACATCCTCGAAGAACGCGAGATGCAGATTGATTATCAAGGTTGCATGGCTATAAACTGTGGAGATAATAACATTGTTCAGAATGTGCTTTTCGACAATATCCGCATTGAGCCAATCCACTGCGGAATGCTTTTTAATATACGTGTTTTCCATAACAAAAAATATTGCGAAGCTCCAGGTAAAGCCGTCAATAATATCACATTTAAGAATATAACATATTCCAGTGGTAAAGAGAGCAACTCTATTATTGAAGGTTGGAGTGTGGAACGTCCTGTAAAAGATGTAATATTTGACAATCTTGTCATTGATGGGAAGCGCATCTGCGACACGATGCCTGATAAACCAGGATGGTACAAAACTGCCGATTTTGCACGGATTATGCTTGGTAACCATGTGAATAATGTTACATTTAAGTAGCATGACGTAATTTCATTTTCATCAAATAAATAACTTTATGAAACGATATTGCTTAATCTTATTGTCTTTATTTGTTAGCTCAGTATTGATGGCGGGTAAACATGTAGGTTTAGCTGAATTTGATTATTTTACAGGCGAAAAGGGCTCACGTGCATATATTCGTCTGCCTCGTGGTCAAAAAGAAGTGAAAGCTGTGCTCTATGCACATCAGAATATGACAGAAGAAGTTCTCTTCAGAAGCCCTAGGTTTACTCATCAAATGGATAGCCTAGGCATAGCAATGGCATTTATACAACGAGGTTCGCAGAATTGGGACACTTCTGTCAAAGATAGCCTTGAACGCTCTTGCCAGGAACGATTTGAACAGATAATAAAAGAATTTGCAATTGGCACCAAACATCCCGAAATTGTCAAGGCTAAAATTATTCCATTTGGTCATTCCGCACAAGCAACCTTTCCATGGAATTTTGCAGCATGGAATCCAGATAAAACACTTTGCATTATCTCTTATCATGGTGATTCTCCACGTACGAATCTTTGTGGATATGGCAGAGCAAATATAGAATGGGGTCGTACCCGAAACATTGATAAAATACCGGGCTTAATGATTGAAGGCGAATATGAATGGTGGGAGGCACGTGTTAACCCCTCTCTTGCTTTCAGGATGATGTATCCCGATTCTCGAATTTCTTTCTTATGCGATGCCGGCAGGGGGCACTTTGACCTCTGTGAAGAGACAATGGATTACATTGCAAAATTCATTGCTAAGGCTTTAGTCTATACTCCAAAATCCACACAGTCTCCAAATAACGATCCTCAATTTGTAACCGAAGCGGCCGACGGCGTTTATTATTCCCGTTGGTATGCAGATGGTCATGAATCTACCATTCCACAGAATCAGTTTTGGTATTTTGACGATGAGATGGTTTCACTCACTAAAGCTCGGTATGCCAAAACGCTGGGGAAGAAGATGCAATATGTATCGGCCAAACTCAATGGAAAATTGATGTTTTACGATATTAACAAGCATGTAAAAATCAATGGCAAATGTAATAACAACGAGTTCAGCCTTGAACCTGTCTTTGTCAATAAGGATAGAGATACTGTGTGTAATGAACATGCAAAAGTACGTCCGCGTATAGTACTTGTTTCTGGCCCGGCAATCCAAATAGATGAATATACATTTCGGCTTGATCCTGATTATTTCGGCGTAGATCCTAAGCAACTATGGCCAGGCATTACCATTTGTGTTGAAGCCGATGGTGACGATGAATACAAATCTGCAGTTCAGGAAATTAATATACAAGTCTCAAAACCTATAATATCCCGTTGATATAATTATATTAGTATGTATATAGCTCTGTTTATGTCCTCATTATCAGTATTATAAAAATAGCTAGGTGGTAGAGGTGGCAGTAAAATAATACTTTTTTCCTTTCTGAAAAATAAATTTTGAAAATTCTGCAAATTGCGGAATTTTCAAAAAAAGATTTCTGGAATCGAAATATATTGTTTTTTACTGCCACCTCTGCCACCTGTGGTTTTGTATAGGCCACATTATCAAATAGTTATATTTTGGTTGAGAACAAATTAACACAGATCGTGGTGTACATGGTGTACTTAAAAAGACTATTTTACCTTTCCACAGAATAAATTTTAAGAATTCAGCAAATTGCAGAATTTTCAAATTTTTATTTCTCTGAACGAAAAAAGGACGATTTATCTACACCATGTACACCATCTAAAAATGTATCTTGCTGATATATAGATGTATTTATTATGTAGAAAGGTGGTAAACATCTTTTGGACTTTAAACCTAAAAAATAAACTCGGATCAGAGTTGATAAATTAATTGGTCAACTGATTACAGGCTTAGGAACATTAGTAGTCAACTGGAATCAGTTTAATGTATTTCCCGGCAAACATTAACCATTTATTGGCGGGAGGTTGAAATGAACATGTACATGTTCGCTACCGATCATGTACATGATTGAACTCAAACATGTACATGTTTGGAAAAAGATAACCTTATAAAAGAATTAGTTTCTGAGTAGAGAAGGCCTAAATAGTTTAGAGGCTTTTAATAGATTAAATTGTAGAAGATGGATAAGTAAAAGTATAAGTTTTCACTCCATCGTTGAAAGTCTGAATAGACATAGAAACATTGAAGCCATTAGGATATTGCTGAATGTATTTATCTAATGGAACCGATAGATAAGCTATTTTTGTATATGCTTCAACATCGTCGTTCTTATCATGGTAGAGAGTCAGATTAATAGAAGGAACTCCGTTTTTAATCGTTGTATTGGTTTCTATAAAATGAAATAAGTGAGTTTTGCTTTGCAGCATTACTTGTAAAGTCATATTTATGTAATGACCGCTTAACCAAACACTTTGAATATCTACTGGGTCAGTCTTCATTTGGGTACCAGAAGCAAGCTTAACAGGAGTAGGAGATACCGCTTTAATTAACGAATAAATTACAGCAGAAGCATTTTGTGAGTTGTCAGCAGGTTCTGTTGCAATGTAGTTACATACTATTCGCTGTAAGGCATTAGCGCTTAATTTGCTGTCTGTCCGATCTTTCTCAACCGTATAGGTGGCATCTTTATCGGTAGTTAAAGAAATTATCTTTCCTGAGGCATCTGTTTGAGCAGATATAAATTCTAATTTCACAGAAGGATATACATAAGAATTTTCCTCTCCTGTACATGAAATAAAGGAGAGGAAAATTAATATAATATATAAGGCTTTTAATCGCATTGATTAGCAGCTAAAGAATTAATTAGTGGATTGGCATACATAATCAGCAGCTTTTCTTTAAGATAAGGGATATCCTTATTCGGTAAATCGATTTTTTCTAGCTGATTGGTAATATATTCCTCAAAACGGTTCTTTTCTTCAGTGGTATATTGATCGGCAAACTTATTATCTCCCGATAGTAAATCGTGTGCAACATAATTTCCCGGATATAATTTGTAGTTACGGTATATCTCCTTATCAATTACTGCTGATATCTGAGTGAACAGTTCACATTTCGGTAATGAAGAATCCAACTGTTTCAGTTTCTCATTTAAACAAGGAGCTGTTTGGAAATGAACTTTGCCTTTAAATCCGAAAAGTCCGGTTTCCATGTTTTTAAGATCATCCTGAGTAGATTTCTTGTAACCTTCTATGTCTCTTTTCAATTGAAACTCTTTTGCTTTCAGATAATCGCAAGGATCGTATTCATAAGAGATAGACAATGGAGCAATATTCAATGATATCAATCTTGCAATAATATCTCCTTCTCCACCCATAGCCAGCATCTTTAAAACGCTGTCCTGAGTACGGTCGTTTGAATCCTTGGCACGTCCTTCTCGTTGAGCAATCCATAGGGATTGTCCTTTCTCGGCAATGGCGTAATGCATGTAACGTGACATGCGGGCAGATGATTCAAGTATTTGTCTCATGCTTAGTCCGCGTTGCACAATGAACGACTTATTTACTCTGACCAGCTTCTTTATCCATGGATAAATCAGGAGGTTGTCTCCAATGGCTATTTCTACGGTCTCTTTGCCAACACCTAATAGTAATATTGAAAGGAATCCGGAATCGAGAATTATATCCCGATGGTTGGAAATATACGTGTAGGATAGATCCTGATTGGTCAGGGCCGAATTGTCAAAGGTCAGTCCGTCTGTGTGCTTCCTTGCAATCCCCCATAAGAATTCAGCGGAAAATGCTTTCTGAAATTCCAAAGATGTTTTGCAGCTACGCATTTTATTT
>Ga0183095_10540_pt3 | contig 11531 bp, 10 predicted proteins | sample BioMet4_FD_130346 | JGI IMG/M metagenome (GOLD analysis project Ga0183095, IMG submission 130346) | Microbial communities from bioreactor (seeded with sewage sludge) at LBNL, California, USA - Biofuel metagenome 4 (v2) (version 3) | ecosystem: Engineered > Bioreactor > Anaerobic > Unclassified ...
GTATTGCCATTTTGGAGTGAATATCCGATTTGAACTCCCAAAAATCCGAAACTCATATTCCAGATTTGCCAAAAACTTAGTTGAGGTTTAGGTTTCATAAGTTGGTGCTTTAGTTAGAATTTTGGGGTAAAAATAAGATTATTTTTAAACATAATTCACCAATTATTTTAAACCCATCATGAATAATTAAAAAAATGATCTGGCAATTTATAGCCGGCTGCCTTGAGGTAGGGTAAAAATAAAGCGGCTACCTTTTCCGATCTCGCTTTCCACCCATATTTCCCCGCCATTTTTTTCAATCAATTCCTTGCAAAGCACTAAACCAAGTCCTGTACCCTGTTCATTGTTTGTTCCCATCGTTGAGTAGTGTTTATCGGCACAAAACAATTTTTCAATATTTTCTTTACTAATACCGATTCCTGAATCGGAAATAGAAATAACTATAAAATCAGGCATTTCTTGTGCCGATACAAAAATCAGTCCACCAGGATTGGTAAATTTCAGGGCATTGGATATCAAATTCTGTAAAATGGAATGAAACATCGTGTGATCGGCTAAAACACGAATATTGGCAGGTATATTCTGCTCAAAATTTATGTTTTTGCGAAAAGCATTCCCGCTAAGCAACGTAAAAATATTGCTTACTTCTTCGGTAACACCCAACACTTCCGGCTTAAATTTCACCTTTCCGGTTTGCAGGCGCGACCAATCCAAAAGATTTTCTATCAAAGCGTATACATTTTTGGTTCCAGTTTGGATATGATTGATATACAATCGTATCTCTTCTTTGGATAAAAAATCAAAATCCTCGGTCAGCACATCGCAAAAACCCAGTAACCCATTAAAAGGACTTTTTAAATCGTGCATCACAACGGAGAAAAATTTATCCTTGTTGGCGCTCATTTGTTCCAACTCAATGGCTTGCTTTTTAAGCTTTTCTTCGTTTTGTTTTTGCAGGGTAATGTCGTGAGAATAAACAGCTATTTTTGAAACCATATTTTCATCATCCAGAACTGGTAAAAAATAGTTATCAAAATATTTTCCATTATTTTCATCTTCAAACCGTAAAGGTTTACCGGTACGTATCACTTCTTCGAAGCGGGTTTTTCTTGATTTATGTGTTTCGACCCCTATACACTGAAAAAGATTTTTTCCAATCATCTCGTTTTGTTCGTAGCCATTGCTTTCAGCCATAGGATGGTTAAGAGTGAGGACGGTATAATTTTTGTCTACAAGCAACAGCAAATCTGTAGTAGCATTCAGCAAAGCTTCGGTTGTTAACAAAGAATCTTTAAGATTTACCTCCAGATCTTTTTTTTCGGTAATATCACGGGCAATAATGACGGAATGAATCTCACCTTCAATAGTTTTAAACAGATTTCCGATACAATCGAACCATTTCCATTCGCCATTTTTAACTTTTAATCTGAATTCAATTTTAAAAAAGCTACCATGATGATAGGCCATGTCTATCGTATGACTCAGCCTGTCCTGATCATCGGGATGAACAATGGACAAAGAATTGGCGCCGACAATTTCTGCCAAATCATAATTCAATAATGAATTAACCGTATTGTTTATATAAATAAAGCAGTAATTGGAATCCAGTTCAGCAATCAGGTCGTTGCTGCTCTCGAGCAACAATTTGAACCGTTCATCCGATTTCGACAGGAGCAAGTCGCTAAAAATTTTATTACCCGCTGACATTGTGTTTTCGTTATTATTACTATGCCTTTGCATCTGATTCTTAAGATATAGTAAAATGGTATTGCGTTGAATTAATTGCCCATAAAAAACCGGTAAAATATCTGGAGGGCTTTAATTATTATCTTGAATTTAAAAACAATTACTTTCCTCTTCCTTGAATAACAATAAGTACAGTGTAAACTAAAATTTTAAAGTCCATTGCCAAGGACATGTTTTCTATATAAAGGATATCATATCTGAGGCGTTCCACCATCTGGTCAATGTTTTCGGCATAGCCATATTTTACCTGTCCCCATGAAGTAATGCCAGGTTTGATTCTAAGTAATAAACGGTAATGAGGGGCTTTTTCGATGATTTGATCAATATAGTATTTACGTTCAGGGCGAGGGCCTACCAAAGACATATCGCCTTTAAGAACGGAATAAAACTGAGGTATTTCATCCAGCCGGAATTTACGAAGAATATGTCCAAAGGGAGTAATCCGTGGATCATTCTTTGAAGCAAGTTTTGGTCCATTGGTCTCGGCATTTTTATACATCGACCGGTATTTATGCATAACAAACGGTTTCCCTTTGAGACCAATACGTTGTTGAGAATAAAGTATGCTTCCAGGTGAAGATAATTTAACACCTATAGCTACGGCAATATAAACCGGAATAAGTATCACCAGACAAATAAATGAGACTACTATATCAAGAATTCTCTTAAGAGATTGCTGCCATTCGGGCATTAAATCAGGAAATATCTGTATCAAAGGCGCATGAAAAATAGAAGTCGTTTTCACGGTACCAAGCAATATATCCTGCATATCGGGAATAATTTTTATTACCACATCGGTTTCTTCCACTTCGGCTATGATTTTCTCGATAGCCCGGTGTTCAGAATGCTCAATGGCAATGATGACTTCTTCCACATTGCGTTCCTGAATGATCGTCTTTAAATCTTTATAACTTCCCAGATGCGGCAAATACTTGGCAAGGGAATAACTGCTGTGTTCGATGGCATTAACAAACCCGATAAAAATATTGCCAGGCGATTTTTTTTGATTTTGAATCTCATTATAAATGGCTACTGAATTCCCATTGCTGCCAACCATAACCGTATTAAAGCCCATTTTCCGGCTATGAATTTTATGAATTGTAATCGAAGTAATAGTAAATCGTAAAATATAAGTAATGAAAAAATGCAGGCTGAAAAGAACTAAGAACGTTTTATAATAGGTTTTATAGGAGGTTATAACATCGTCGAGTATCAAAGTAAAGAAAATGATAATCACCCCCAAAAGGGTAATAAATAAGGTTTGTCCCATTTCTCTTACCCGGGTTTTACGATAGATCTTTCGGTAGCTACCGATTATGACATAAAGAGTTAACCAAAAAGCGGGGATTGCACAAATGCCAACGTAAAAATTATAGTCGGAAAAAATATCTTTAAAGCTATGAGGCATGCCAGGCTCGGTGATATATTTCCGGTAAATAAAAAACAATCCCCAAGCAAGAACAGCGGAAAAGAAATCGGCAAGGACATACTTAAAAACTTGTAATTTTTTATTCATGATGAATGGTTAAAAATTTACCAACTTAATGTTGTCCAAATAAACTTGTGCTTTAGGTTCATCCGTATTCCTGATATAGCCAAAAAACACTTTAAAATTATTGGCTCCAAAATAGCTACTTACCGTAGGAGTGAGATTGACATAAATTTTATTCCACTTCTTGGATGGATTAATGATTAAAACCTGCTGCTGTACCTCATTGCTTCCGGTATTTACAAAAAGCCCTACCGTAAAACTTACGTTCGATCTGTAATTAAGTTCCAAAAAAACAGCGCTTACCGTCGAAGAAAATTCGTAGGCATTGGATGAGGCCACTTCACACAAAGTCATGGTATCCTGTAATAAACCATAACCTGAATAGTGCCCTTGAAATACCGAATCCGATTGAGAATAGCGTATAAAAGTAGTATCGCTGCGCGAAGTTGCTTTCAGAGAAACCGTGTTTTGTTCAAAATCCTCCAACCACGAAAATTGGGTTGACGTTTTATAAGTGGTTGTTGGCTCAATTTTAATAACGCTGTCTTTAACCAAATTGAGCTTTTTTATTATATAGTCGTTGTAAAATGGATATGGCGCGCGCGTGCCAGCAATTCCGTTTAATTTTATCCCGGCGCTGATAGTAATTTTGTGAACGCCTTCATATTGCAAAGGAATCCTTGCCGGAAGTTCAAAAACGCCTACCGGTTCATCATCTACATACACCCAGGCATCGGTAATTTTATGAGAAGCTGTCCCCTGATGGGGATAATCAGTAGTCAACCGAATACTATCAATAACGATGTAAGATGGAATTTTAGCCTCTTCTTTTTTGTCGCAGGAATTTAGGCTAACAATCAAGACTGTAAGAATAATAAAGCAGAGATAATTTCGCAAATTTTGAAGTAGCATAGAAGCAGTTTTACCAACAGAAAAATCAACGGGAAAAAAATGAAAATATTGCTAATACTTAGGTTTTTTTAATCAACTAATGTTCGCTGCATTTTATCCATAATCCGGTAGGCGACTTCGAGGGCATTATAGCCATCGTTAATGGTAACCGGCGGTGTGGTATTGTTAATTATCGACGATGCAAAACTTTCCAGTTCCATTTGAATAGCATTGATAGGAACGATAGGCGGATGCTCAAAAAATATTTCCTTACTTCCTTTGCCGTTTCCAAGATCAATGATCATGGAAAGAGGATTAGTATTGGTTTCATCTACTTCGTTAAGCCTGATAATTTCCACTTCTTTTTCCAAAAAATCAACAGCAATATAGGCATCGCGCTGGAAGAAACGCGATTTGCGCATATTTTTCATCGAAATGCGGCTGGCGGTGAGATTGGCTACGCATCCATTATCAAATTCGAGACGGGCATTGGCGATGTCGGGCGTATCGCTGACAATGGCAACGCCGCTGGCGCTTATTTTCCGTATGTTCGATTTTACCACACTGAGAATTATATCAATATCATGAATCATTAAATCGAGAATCACCGGAACGTCGGTTCCTCGCGGATTAAACTGAGCCAGCCGGTGTGTTTCGATAAACATGGGTTTGGTCAGGTATTCGCTTGCCGTAATAAATGCCGGATTAAAACGCTCCACATGGCCTACCTGCACTTTTACGTTGGCTTCGCCGGCAAGGTCAATCAATGCCCGCGCCTCCTTGGGCGTGGTTACAATAGGCTTTTCAATAAAAACATGTTTCGTCTTTTTTAATGCTTTGGAAGCACAACCAAAATGGGCAACGGTAGGCGTTACAATATCTACCACATCCACCGCATCTATCAATTCGTCCATATCATGAAAAGCTTTTATATCCAACTCGGCAGATACATTTGCTGCATTTTCAAGATCGGCATCATAAAAACCTACCAATTCGTAACTTTCTATCTGTTTAATACATTTAAGGTGTATTTTGCCTAAATGTCCTGCTCCCAGAACTCCTATTTTTAGCATGTCTATTATTTTTTTTGCAAACCTACATGTTTTTTTTCAACTGATGAAGGTCTCAGACTAATTTCATCAATTTAATAAGAAATCCACTACTTCTCAAAATCCGTCTACTGCTCTTTTTGAAAAATGGCGTACCTTTGGCACACATTTTTTGATAAGAAAACAGCTTAAGTAGCAAAGAATATTTTTTAATGAAAACAGATACGTTTCGGCATAAAGGATTGAGGAAGATATTAGTTGAAAGCATACGTGCAAAAGGAATAACGGACAAAAATGTATTGGCTGCGCTGGAAGCCGTTCCCAGACATTTCTTTTTCGACTCTTCTTTTCTCGAATTTGCTTACGAAGATAAGCCTTTCCCTATCGGGGCAGGGCAAACCATTTCGCAACCTTATACCGTAGCTTTTCAAACCGAATTACTCAAAATTCAAAAAAACGACAAGGTGCTCGAAGTGGGAACCGGATCGGGCTACCAGGCTTGCATACTGGCGAAAATGGGGGCTAAAGTGTTTTCCATCGAACGGCAGAAAAGTCTTTTTCAAAAAATAAAAAAGCTGTTGCCCGAAATGGATTATACCATAAAGGTATTTTATGGCGACGGTTACAAAGGTCTTCCTCCTTTTGCTCCTTTCGATAAAATTTTGGTTACCGCCGCCGCACCATATATTCCACAGCCCCTCATCGAACAGTTAAAACCCGGTGGTATCCTTGTGGTTCCCGTAGGTGAAGGCGATGTTCAGATTATGCACCGCATTATCAAAGATGCCGAAGGCAACCTCACCACCGAACATCACGGCACGTTCCGTTTTGTCCCCCTGCTTGGGGATAAGGCAGAGGAATAGTTCGTATTTCAGACTTTTTCTTTACAAAACAGAAATAAGAGGAAGTGTAAACCATTATTCCGAACGCAGTGAGGAACTCGCTACACCATCACCATAGACAGAGGGCAATAATTCAAGAACCCGTTCAACCTTTTCCTCCATCGGAAGCTCTCCGTCTATCCAGTTAATGGTTGTACCCCGGCGTTCCATGCCCCGGAACCAGGTCATCTGACGTTTGGAAAACTGATGGATAGCGGTGTTAAGTAGTCGGAACATATCGCCGTACGACAATTCGCCGATGAGGTATTGTGTAACGAATTTATATTCCAATCCATAAGCTATCAACCGTTCGGGAGCGGCTCCTTTCCAAAGAAGGTTTTCCACTTCTGCAATCATTCCCTCGCTTAATCGTTGTTCAAGGCGTTGGGTAATTCTTTCCCTGACCAAATTCCTGGGATAATTTATGCCAAAAACCACAGAGTCTATCTCTGGAAAAGTATCGCCTTGCAGAGGTGTTTGATTATATATTTCAATCTCTATGGCACGTATCAAACGGTCGCGACTATCCGTATCGGTAGTGGCGTGCAAAGGTTTTAACGAGGATAATAAAGTACAAAGTTCATCGTCAGTTTGGGATTGCAGGGTTGTCCGTAATTCGGCATTTTCCGGCACCTCTGTCATACGATAGCCTTTCAATACGGCTTCCAGATATAAGCCCGTACCTCCGCAGAGGATGGGATAAGCATTTCTCGAAACAATATTCTGGTATGCTTTCTTAAAATCACGCTGAAACTCATAAACACTGTATTCATAACCCGGCTCGGCAATATCAATAAGATGATAGGGAATAAGTTTACGACCAACTACGTAATCGGATAAATCCTTACCGGTTCCTATATCCATACCGCGATACACCTGACGACTGTCGGCACTGATAATTTCGCCGTTAAGCCTTGATGCTAATTGAGCAGCTAAGGAAGTTTTACCGGTTGCTGTCGGGCCAAGGATGACAATCATTGTTGCATTGTTAAATGTTACGTTGTTTAACACCTGTATTGTTAAATTGTTTACTCGTTATTTTTAATTCGTATTTTTCTGGTATTTTTCTTCCTCTGCCACCATGAAATCACGTATTCTATTGAGTTCCTCTACCGGAGAATTTTTAAACGAAAATTGTTTAAAATCGATATTCAATGTTTTGGATTCTTCGGGATAGAAGCGTTCAAAATATTCCAGCAGATTTTGTTCGTCGTTATGTTCCGTTTCATTTTGTCTTGATTTAAGATATTGCAGCACACGCAATCCATCCACTTTCTGATGGCAGGCACGAATAAATCGCTCCTTGGTAACCACATTTTTTCGCAAGGGTTCCCAAAGGGTATCCTTTTTATGCTGTTCGGATAAAATAGCAGTCATGGGTGTTGGAACATCTTTTACAAATAATTGTTCAAAACTATTATACGTTTCCAAAACTTCGTCGAAGAGACGATAATCATAAACAGGATAACTGCTCCAATCGCCGTCTCTGCCTTTAATCATGGCAGGGCCCGTTCCAAAAAAAACCCTGTTGGAAAAACGGGCAGCCGGATAAACCTTTTCTTTGTTCCAGGTAAGTATATCGCCCATTTTGCAAAGTTTTTGCAATAAATAGAAATCCTCGCCGCTTTTCTGCGGAGTCATCCCACCAATGGAGCGGTAAGCCCATACCGGTATGGCCATAGCAGAGCCCAAAGCCGTGAAATGATAAGGGCTTTTAATCCGCCAGAGGTTAAGTGCATAATGGCGCATGTATATTTCGTAACGCAGTATACACCTGTCAGTAAGCTCATCGCCGGTAAGCTTATGATAATAGGGAACGGCAATAGCCGTAGCATGAATATTGGAAGCTATATTATCGGCTATACTTTGCAGGTAATGTTCGCCAAAAGTAGTATCTCCATCAAGGCTAACAATGATATCGGATCCATAAGCAACTTTGTCAATGGCGTCCATCACCGTTTTGCGCGCCCATCCCACCCCGTGTTGTTTCCCTTTCCAACCCGAACCCGGACTGAAGCGGTCGATAATGGTCAGGGATATTTTCGAGCCGGTAAATCCATTTTCGAGCAAACGTATCGTCCGCATATTATTTTTGCACACCAACCGTTTTTCTTCGTCATCCCACCACTGGTCGGGTTGATTTACGCATACAAAAACTTCAACCGGATTGGATATTTTCTGTTTGCATAATGAGTCCATAACTGACTGTACCGTTTCTAACTCGTCCATCAGAGGAAGGGCTATAAATATTTTTGAAGTTTTTGAAATTTTCTGGTTCAACACTGGTAAAAGTTAATGAATTTTGTATATTTTCGCTGCAAATATACGCATAAATGGAAAGCATAGATTTCAATGATATTCACACCCTTTCCAATCCGCTGGAAGTGGTTGTGAAGCACAGTAACTTTGATCTTGAAATTAATTTTCAGACAAAGACAATTAGCGGAAAAATAACCCATCAAATCGAAAATCTGACTGACTGTCGGACACTGATTTTAGATACACGGGGACTAACAATTCAAAAAGTTTTGCTCGATGAAACAGAACCTGCCTCTTTTGCATTAGGCCCGGAACAAAACTCATTAGGCAAACCCTTAGAAATAACTATAAATAAAAAAACATCAAGCGTAAGCATTTTTTATTCCACTTCGCCTGAATCTCCGGCATTACAATGGTTAACCCCTGAACAAACTTCAGGCAAAAAGCATCCTTTATTATTTACATTATCTCAACCCATTTTTGCCCGCTGTTGGTTTCCTTGTCAGGATACCCCAGGTGTACGGTTCACCTATACTGCCGATATCAGGGTACCAAAGGACATGCTTGCCCTCATGAGTGCCGAAAATCCGCATGAAAAAAACTCCGATGGCTTATATCATTTTCAAATGGATCAGCCTGTTCCTTCATACCTGGTAGCTTTGGCAACAGGTAACTTTTGCTATGAAGCTGTCGACGCGAGAACAGGCATTTATGCAGAGCCCCAAATCATAGGAAAAGCTTTGTGGGAATTAGCCGACATGGGTAAAATGTTAGATGCCGCCGAAGAACTTTGCGGCGATTACCGTTGGGGACAATTCGACGTACTGCTTCTACCCCAGGCGTTCCCGTTAAACATGACGGGAAATCCAAGACTAAATTATATCACTCCAACAATTTTATCGGGTGATCGTTCGCTAACCTATATTCTTGCTCTTGCCATGGCACATTCGTGGCCGGGAAGCCTGGTAACGGTTGCCAACTGGAACGATATATGGCTCAACGAAGCATTTGCTCTTTACATTGAACGCCGTTTGATAGAAAAAATCGATGGAAAATCGTTTGCCGATATCCTTGCGGTTACCGGTTACCAGGATTTACATCAGGAATTTAAAAATATCGGATATTCTAGCGATCATACACAACTTAAATCAAATTCTCCAAGTCGTTTACCTGACGAAGCCCATGCTCTTATTATTCGTGAAAAAGGATATCTATTCCTTTTAAAAATTGAAAAAATAATCGGCAGGGAACATTGGGATACTTTTTTGAAAGACTATTTCAACAAACTGGCATTCCAGCCGGTAACAACCGATATTTTCATCGAATATTTTGAACGACAAGTCATAACCGGTGATAAAAAAACAGAAGACCAATTAGGATTATTTAAATGGATATTTGAATGTGGATTGCCTTCCAACTGTCCTATGCCTAAATCAATCCGCCTGTTCAACGTCAGTCAACTGATTTTTCAATGGAAAAACGGCACTCCCCTGTCGGAACTTAATACCAAAAAATGGTCAACTCACGAATGGTTGCATTTTCTCCGGCACCTTCCGGCTAACCTTACCCCCGATCAGCTAAGCGATCTGGACGAAACTTTTGGTTTCAGTTTTACTTTAAATTCAAAAATTTTAGCTGCCTGGTTGTTGATTGCAATAAACAACAGTTACAAAAACTGTTCTACGTTGGCCGAACATTTTCTTACCACTGTCGGAAGAAGTAAATTTATCATTCCCCTTTACAAAGCCTTGATGGTTTCGGAAGAAGGGCGTGCGTTTGCAAAAAAAATCTATAAAAAGGCAAGACCGAATTATCTTTATGCAAATACTTCTTTATTAGATAATATGCTTGGGTTCTCGGTTTAAAAAATTATCAACAAATAAGCTTGTTAATTTTTTAAAGTTAAGCTGTATTTATATCCGGTATTTCTTTTCGGATATATTATCAATGATTTACGAAGCACTTTCTTTTCTTTAGCAAAATTTTTCAATTAATTTTGTTAATTAAACAATGTTAATTAATTTTGCAGCGTTAATTTAATAAACATTGTTAATTATGGAAAAGAAAGAAATTCAGGAACAACGAATGAGAGGATACTTCATTCAGGCCACCAAAGAAATGCTGAAAGGCGAAGGACTGAAAAGTGTAAGTGTCAGAAGCATTGCCGATCGCGCAGGCTATTCCTTTGCAACCATGTACCATTATTTTAAGGACATCAACGAATTGGTGTTTTTATGCGTACAGGATTTTCAGAATGAATGCGAAGCATTTGTCAAAAGTGATACGGCTAACAGCGGGGACGGAATTGAAAAAATCAAGGCAATTTCAAAAGCCTATATCAAGTATTTTGTACAATATCCTGGCATTTTTGAGCTATTTTATCTCGAACGGATTTTGGACATAGACAAAAAAAAGCCGACCTCCGAATTAATCTGCACATTCCTCGACAGACTATGTGCCGACGAATGGAACAAATGCATTCAACAGAAAACAATTCGTCCGGAACAGGCCCAGCTCATCCGGAATGAAGTCAAATACATGGTTACCGGCTTATTACTATTATACATGAACCGCAGACATCCTTCTGCCTTCAGCGAATTTGTTAAAATTGTCGATAATCAGTTAAACTTTATTTTTAGCAACATCAGCAATAAATAATCATAAGAACAGGTTCAATGGAAACGGAAACAAACAATAGCTTAATTTATGGCTGTATGGGCTTGGGTGGCGGTTGGAAATCCACTACGCTCACTGCTGAAGACGAAAAAATAGCCGAAAAAGCCATTTTTGCAGCACTTGAAATTGGAATCACCACTTTTGATCACGCCGATATTTATGCCTATGGCAAGGCCGAAGAAGTATTCGGGAAGGTTTTAAAAAATCATCCCGATTTGCGCAAAAGGATTATTATCCAGTCGAAAACCGGCATTTATTTACACCAGGGACCTAATAATTCCAATTATTATAACCTTAGCAAGGAATATATTATAAATCAGGTGTATTCCATTTTACAACGATTGCAAACAGAATATCTCGACGTTTTGCTTCTGCACCGCCCCGACAGTCTCATGGTTGCCACTGAAATAGCCGAAACCTTTGATTTTCTAAAAACCAGAGGCTTGGTTAGAAATTTCGGTGTTAGCAATATGTCGGTTGAGCAAATCAAGCTGATTCAGCATTATATGGACGAACCATTGATTGCTAATCAACTAC
>Ga0183095_11610_pt1 | contig 11524 bp, 8 predicted proteins | sample BioMet4_FD_130346 | JGI IMG/M metagenome (GOLD analysis project Ga0183095, IMG submission 130346) | Microbial communities from bioreactor (seeded with sewage sludge) at LBNL, California, USA - Biofuel metagenome 4 (v2) (version 3) | ecosystem: Engineered > Bioreactor > Anaerobic > Unclassified ...
TTAGAAGCTGCCAAGCAATAAATTCAAGGAAGACAGCTCATGTTTAGCTACCGTTTCTATGATTGCTATATTGCTCAAAATGTTGGATGAATAAAATTATTTGATGGCTATAACATCAGTTAGGGACTGGTCGTATAAATAATAGGTTGAATATAATACAAACCAATTCCCTATCAGCTTTACGTTTCAATTCACTAAAAATGAGTTCGGTAATTTGATATCGCAAAATGCGATATCAAATTCTATCATGATGGTAGCTCATAAATTAAATGCAGCAGCGTAAACAGCATGGTCTCCCGCAGATAGCGCAGATTCACGCAGAGCACAACACTAGCAGATGAATTAATTTGGTTTAGCAGATAGTACAAATACATATAAAGTAAAGAATATCTATGGGAAAGCTCTAATTATCAACAGCATGTATTTCACACTTTAGTTTATTTTACTATTGAATTTGCAAACAATAGTATTGCAAATATGCATGCAAAATAAAACATTATGGGTATTTTGGGGTTTAAACTAGCATAAAAACTATGAATAAGTCCGGCGTTTGCAAATAGTCACAAAGCTTATATAGACAACCATAAATTATTTGATTCCTACAAAATCAGTTAGGGAAATAAATTATTTATACTACAAACTTGAGTAATGAATTGTGAAAAAAATGCTTATCGTTTGTTTTTTTCCCATTTTTCACAGTTGTTTTACTTAAAAATTATTACCTTTGCAACTATAGCAATATCTATGAAACTAGATAACAACTAAAATAGGTTACAAGTAGTACTATGTTCTACAGGGCATTTATAAAATGGCTTAAAGCCCTACTATTGAGCTATACCAAATTATAAAATCCAAGTGATGACTAATACCAAATAACCAATATAATTATATTACTTATGGCAATACAAAGTGAGGCTGCCCTTGAATATGGACTGATTGAAACCCTTAAACAAATGAACTATGAATATGTTCATATTAAGGAAGATGCGAATTTACAAGAGAACTTCAAGAAGCAACTTGAAATACACAACAAAAGGGCTTTAGCAGAATTTGGACGCACTGAATTCACAAATGCTGAGTTCGAAAAAATTCAAATTTATCTCGAAGGCGGAACCAGATTTGAAAAAGCTAAAAAGTTAAGAGATTTATATCCACTTGACATAGAAGATGGCAAACGAATATGGGTGGAATTCTTAAATCGCAGTCAATGGTGCCAGAACGAATTCCAAGTGTCTAACCAAATCACTTCAGAAGGTCGCAAGAAATGTAGATATGATGTGACAATTCTAATTAATGGTCTTCCTTTAGTTCAGATAGAATTGAAACGTAGAGGCATTGAGTTGAAACAAGCTTACAACCAAATACAAAGATACCATAAAACATCCTTTCATGGACTATTTGATTACATTCAATTGTTTGTAATATCCAATGGTGTGAATACACGATATTTTGCTAACAATCCTAATTCTGGATACAAATTTACTTTCAATTGGACTGATGCGGCAAATACTCCATTCAATGAGTTGGATAAATTTGCTATGTTCTTTTTTGATAAGTGCACACTAGGAAAGATTATAGGCAAATACATCGTGCTGCATGAAGGTGATAAAAGTTTAATGGTGTTACGCCCTTATCAATATTATGCAGTAGAAAAGATTATTGATCGTGTAGTTAATTCAAATGACAACGGTTATATATGGCATACTACAGGAGCTGGCAAAACTTTGACGTCATTCAAAGCAGCTCAACTCGTTTCAGAACTTCCTGATATTGACAAAGTGATGTTTGTGGTTGATCGTCATGATCTCGATACTCAAACGCAATCAGAATATGAAGCTTTTGAACCTGGAGCTGTAGATGGAACCGACGACACAAGTGAATTGGTTACTCGCCTACAAGGGAATAGTAAGATTATTATTACAACTATTCAAAAGTTGAATACTGCTGTAACCAGAACATGGTATAGTAAGGATATAGAAAATATACGAAATTCTAGAATCGTAATGATTTTCGATGAATGCCATCGAAGTCATTTTGGAGATAGTCATAAAAACATTGTGAAATTCTTCCGTAATACTCAAATCTTCGGTTTTACAGGCACGCCTATCTTCGTTGAGAATTCTGTTGGAGATCATACTACCAAAGAGATTTTTGGTAAATGTTTACATAGTTATCTTATTAAAGATGCTATAGCTGATGAAAATGTATTGGGATTCTTAGTAGAGTATTATAATGGTAATGAAGTGACTAATATGATGAGTGAAGATAGAATGCGCGAAATCGCAAAATTCATTCTTAACAACTTTCATAAATCTACTTTTGACGGTGAATTCGATGCTCTCTTCGCAGTACAATCAGTACCAATGCTGATACACTATTACAAGATATTTAAAGAATTAAAGCCTAATATTAGAATAGGCGCAGTGTTTACCTATGCAGCTAATTGCAGCCAAGATGATGATTTTACAGGAATGGGCACTGGGGCTTATGCTTCGGATAGCGTTGGTGAAGCGGATGATATGCAGGAGATAATGGATGATTATAACAGAATGTTTGGAACAAGTTTCACACAAGAAAATTTCCGTGCTTATTATGATGATATAAATCTAAGAATGAAAAAGAAACGTACTGACATGAAATCATTAGATTTATGTTTAGTGGTCGGGATGTTTTTAACAGGTTTTGATTCAAAAAAACTAAATACGCTCTATGTTGATAAGAATATGGAATACCATGGATTATTGCAAGCATTCAGTAGAACAAATCGTGTATTGAACGAGAAAAAACGTTTTGGTAAGATTATTTGTTTCCGTGACTTGAAATCCCAGGTAGATACATCTATTAAGCTTTTTAGCAATAGTGATAATACTGAAGATATTGTTAAACAACCTTTCTGTGAAGTTAAATCAGAATATCAAGAAATGGCTCAGTCTTTTCTTATACAATACCCAACACCTAGCAGTATTGATTTGCTTCAGAGTGAACATGATAAGCGTAACTTTATTCTAGCATTCAGGGATATTATTAAAAAGCATGCAGAGATACAGATATATGAGGATTTTGATGAAGATGCTGATGATTTAGGATTGACAGAACAACAATTCATGGACTATCGAAGTAAATATCTTGATATATATGATAGTGTAATGCAACAGCAGAAAGTGCAAGATAATAATGATCCTGATCTTGGGAATGTGGTTAATGACGATTTAGTTTCTGATGACGGTGGGCTTGAAGACATAGACTTCTGCTTGGAATTGTTGCATAGTGATATTATCAACGTTGCTTATATTTTAGCACTCATTGCAGATTTGAATCCTTATAGTGAAAACTATCTTGACAAGCGCAAAGAGCTTATTGATACAATGATTAAAGATGCAGAATTACGCGCAAAGGTAAAACTGATAGATGGATTTATTCAAGAAAATGTTGATAATGATAAAGATAACTTTATGCAAAGAAAACAAAGTGCAGATGGCACAACTGATCTTGAAGAGCGTCTTAACAATTATATAAGTAAAAAAAAGAGTAAAGCTATTCAAGTTGTAGCAAACGATGAAGGATTAAATGTGGAAGTTCTGAATCATTATCTATCAGAATATGATTACTTACATAAAGAACAAACAGAGATAATTCAGAATGCACTAAAAGAAAAACATTTAGGACTAAGCAAACGACGCAAGGTCTTAAATGGTATTCTTGATAAGCTACGTTTAATTATAAAAACTTATACTTGGGATTAATTCTTATGAATATGAAATTAGGCAAATTAGAACAGATAACAGACTTGCATTCCATTTGGAAGAATGAAGCAACAGATTTTACTCCTTGGCTAGCAAAAGAAGAAAATCTAACAACATTGGGTGATACAATTGGTATTGATATCATTTTAGAAGAAACAGAGTCAAGTGTCGGAGACTTTAGCGTAGACATATATGCAAGTGAAGAATATACAGAACGCAAAATTGTGATTGAGAATCAACTGAAAGAAACTAATCACGACCATTTGGGCAAGATTATCACCTATGCTTCAGGCAAAAACGCAGAGATAATTATCTGGATTGTAAAAAAGGCTCGTGATGAACATAAACAAGCTATAGAATGGCTGAACCAGCATACCGATGATAAATTTGCTTTCTTCTTAATAGAGATAGAAGTCTGGAAAATAAATGATTCAGAACCTGCCCCAAAATTTAACATTGTAGAACGACCGAATGACTGGGCTAAAGCCATGATAAAGAGTGGTAACCTTTCAGAAATGGAGAACTTAAAATTGTCTTTCTGGCAGAATTTCAATACTAATGCTTCTGAAAATGCAGAGTTCTCAATGAACTTTAAACAGCGTAAACCACAACCACAACAGTGGTATGATTTAAGCGTTGGCTCTCCTGCATACCATATAAGTTTAACTGTCAAAACGCAAAAAAATCAAATTACGGCTGGTATATATATTGATAATGACAAGACTATATATGAAAAATTCAGGGAAAATGAATCCCTGTTAGAAGAAGTTATTGGTGATAAAATAGAGTGGAGAGATGCGAAAAAATCGTCTTCCCTATTTGTAATAAAGCCATTTGATATCTCAAAAAAAGATAATTGGTCTGATGCTTTCAACTGGTATTACGATAAATGCTTAAGATTAAAGCAAGTAATAATTAAGATGGAGTTTTAAAATATGATAGATAGTAAAACAAACATAGTATTTTTTTCAAGTCAATTATCTGCCAATTACAGAAGCTGTAAAAAAGATATTTTAGAAGCACTTAAAGAAAACGGTGTTCAAGTCGGAAGAAATATTCGTGCTACAAAAGATATTTGGGCTCGTGATTATATGCCAATTCAAATTGACAACTATCGCTTTGTAAGATACAAGTATAATCCAGATTATCTCATTAAGAAAGGAATGTCTGAATATGTAACAGACAAACCACATTGTTTATTTCTAGAAGATAAGGATATTGTAGATTGTAACCTTGTTCTTGATGGAGGAAATATTGTTGTGTGTGGAAATAAAGTGATCTTAACAGAAAAAGTATTTGAGGAGAATAGCTCTTTATCCCAGTTTGAAATAACCAACCGAATAGAAAAAGCATTTGACAAACAAGTTATTTGGATTCCATGTGACCCGAATGAGATTAAAGAAGCTAAAGCAAATAATGAATTACCACTTTGTCATGCAGATGGTATTCTTCATGCAATAGACAAAGAAACAATATTGCTGTCAAACTATATAGATTATGATTTAGATTTTCGAACAAAACTGTTTGAACGTCTAAGTCCTTATTTTAAAATTGAAGAATATTCTTTTGGCGATAAAAGCAGTGTTAACTCGTGGATATATATTAACTACCTCCAGATTGGTAAGGTCGTGTTACTACCAACAGTAGGCGAGCCAGCTGATGATATGGCTATAGTAAAGCTGAAATCTTTATTTCATAATCACATAACTATAGTGAAAATAGATTCAAAGGAATTAACTTTTGATGCAAAAGATGGCAATGTTGGTGGTTCTCTTCATTGTATATCTTGGAATGTCTATGATTCGTCAATAACAAAATAGTAATATTATGATTAAAATTATTCAAGAATTATTTCTGACAGAAAAGGGATGTTGTATTAAAAATAGGACCGACAACCCAATACATATTAAACAGGGGGATATAGATGGGGCTTGTTCCGTTTATTCATTGATGATGTATCTTATGATAATGAAAGTCATAAAAAGAAATCAATTGAATGACATATATAATACAATCAAGAAATCACCAGATGTTGAGAATATCTTTCATGAATTCTTTGATAAACATGGCTTAGTCCGAGATGGATTCTATTTTACACAATTAAAGAAAATACTGAATCGGATATCTATTGATTCCATCGTTGCAAAAAGTTTTGAAGAAGATAGCGATGAGTTTAAAAAAGATGGTTTTATTAAACAGATAAAAAGTACACTTGATACAGATACACCTATAATGGTTGGTATAGACTATAAAGGTGGAGGTAGTCATGCTGTATTAGCTATAGGATATGAAGCCGATGAAGATGGCATATTTAATATATTCTGCCTTGATCCAGCATCTGATTGTAATCCAACTTCATATTGGAATATGGTTATAACATTAAATACGATGCAAGGAAGATACAAGCATCAGTGCTTAACATCAAACCCTTACAATTGCCCAGCAATTAAAATATCAGAAACATTATTGATTATAAACAACTAATATAATGAGCGAAGAACTTCAACAGAAACTACGTGCCCAACTTTGGGCGGTAGCAAATAACCTACGTGGCAATATGTCAGCCAGTGATTTTATGTATTTCACATTGGGTTTCATATTCTATAAATATCTCTCGGAAAAGATTGAAACCTTCTCTGATAAAGCTCTTGAGGATGACGAAATAACATTTAAAAAATTGTGGAATCTGACAGATGATGATGCAAAGGATTTGCAGGAAGATGTTAAGAAAGAATGTTTGGAGAATATTGGGTACTTCGTTGAACCACAATATCTTTTCTCTTCAATCATGACTAAAGTAAACCAAAAAGAAAATATATTACCAAATCTTGAACGCTCATTAAAGCGTATAGAGGATAGCACTCTCGGTCATGACAGTGAAGAAGATTTTGGTGGGCTTTTCTCTGACATAGACTTGGCTTCTCCAAAATTAGGTAAGACTGCAGAAGATAAGAATCAACTTATAAGTAATGTTCTATTAGCTCTTGATGAAATTGAATTCGGAGATGATACCACAACTCAGATTGATGTGCTTGGCGATGCTTACGAATATATGATTGGTCAGTTTGCTGCAGGAGCAGGAAAGAAAGCAGGTGAATTCTATACTCCGCAAGAGGTTAGTGAAATCTTGGCAGAAGTTGTTACAACAGGACATGAACGCTTGCGTAATGTGTATGACCCGACTTGTGGTAGTGGGTCGCTTTTGATTCGTGCAGCACATACAGGTAATGCGGTTGAGATCTTTGGTCAAGAAAAAAATCCAACTACTTATAATTTGGCTCGAATGAATATGTTGCTTCACGGTATAAAGTTTAGCAATTTCAGAATAGAGAATGGCGACACACTTGAAGCTGATGCCTTTGGCGACACTACATTTGATGCTGTTGTTGCGAATCCACCTTTCTCTGCAGAATGGAGTGCAAGCGAAGAGAAATTCAACAATGATGACCGATTCAGTAAAGCAGGACGATTAGCACCAAGAAAAACTGCCGACTATGCTTTTATCTTACACATGATTTACCACTTGAATGAAGGTGGCACAATGGCTTGTGTAGTTCCACATGGTGTTTTGTTCCGTGGAAATGCCGAAGGTGTAATTCGTAGATTCCTTATTGAAAAGAAAAACTATATTGATGCCATCATTGGATTACCTGCTAATATTTTCTATGGTACAAGTATTCCTACCTGTATTCTTATAATGAAGAAATGCCGCAAAGAAGATGATAACATATTATTTATTGACGCAAGCAAAGAATTTGAGAAGGTGAAAACTCAAAACAAACTACGTCCTGAACATATCAAGAAAATTATTGATACCTATCGTAACCGTTTAGAGATAGAAAAGTATAGTCATTTGGCTACACTTGCAGAAGTTGCCGAGAATGATTACAACCTAAATATTCCTCGCTATGTAGATACTTTCGAGGAAGAAGAGCCAATAGATATCAAGGCTGTAATGGCTGAAATAAAAGATTTAGAGACTAAACGTTCAGCACTTGATGTTGAGATTGAAGGCTATCTAAAAGAGTTAGGTCTGGTGGATTAATTATAACAGGTTATGAGCGAAAGCAAGATATTACTGTTACAAAGATCATTAATCGTATAACTGATATACTATAATTATGGCAAATAATAACAAAAATAAAATCCTCAATGTTCCAAATCTGAGATTCCCAGAGTTTACGGGGGAGTGGAAGAAGAGTAGAATAGGAGAACAATTTGAACTCTATTCAGGTAATACTCCAAGCAGACTCGACAAAAAGCAATTTGAAGGATGCATTAATTGGATAACGAGTGGAGAATTAAAGGAACATTACATAACTCATACTAAAGAAACTATATCAGAGGAAGCTACCAATAGTAACAACTTAAAACTATTGCCAATTGGAACGTTTATTATAGCTATTTATGGATTAGAAGCAGATGGCGTAAGGGGTACATGTTCAATTATAACAAAAGAGTCAACGATTAGCCAAGCTTGTATGGCTTTTTTAACTAAAGGTAATGTCGAAAATGAATTTTTGTATTCTTGGTATAAAAAGCATGGACAAGTTATAGGCATCAAATATGCACAAGGAACAAAACAGCAAAACCTTAGTTATGATATTCTTTTAGGTTTCGAGATCGCTTATCCTCCTAAAATAGAACAAGCAAAGCTCAAACATTTTGTCTCTTTGATTGATGAGCGAATATCTACTCAAAACAAAATCATTGAGGACTTGAAAAAACTAAAGTCCACAATTGTAGAAAAGATATTATTCTCTATCCGTGAAGCTCCTTCAATATTTTTGGGTAGTATAGCTTACATTACAAACGGAAACGGTGATGTACAGGATGCAAACCTAACTAAACAAGAAGGATGGTATCCTTTTTTTGATCGCTCGGAAGAAATTAAATGGTTCCCATCTTACTCTTTTGATAAAGAAGCTATTATTTATGCTGGTGAAGGACAAAGCTTCTCCCCACGTTATTACAAAGGGAAATTTGCTTTACATCAAAGATGTTATGCTATTATAGATTTCGATAAACGAGCACTTCCAAGGTATTGCTATCATTATATGAATACGATGAACTCATATTTCGTCAAAAAAGCAGTTGGCTCAACCGTACCATCTTTGAGAATGGATACATTCGAGAAAGCGAAAATCAGGATTCCATCCTTAGTGGAGCAAAAACGGATTTGTACCATTATCGACTCGCTTTGTTTCAAAATAGAGTTAGAATGTGGTCTATTGTTTCAAATTGAATCTTTAAAAAGCTATTTGCTTCAACAGATGTTTATATAAACATTTGCTGAAGCAAATATGAGCGTTGAGAAAACAAACAGTCCTTTACTTTTTCTTCTAGAGCTACTTTGGCTTCTATTGAAGTAAAAAATTTGCTAATTTTTTCTTGTACATCAATGCAAGGTAGGTGTATATCAATATCGCACAGACTATCAAAAGTTAGACATAAACGAACACTACCTTCTAATCTCTTGTACATCTCATGCTTGAATATCTGTGAAGAAAGATAGTATTTAAAATATTTAGGTGTCAATGATGGCTTTGCTACAAAACACACATACATAGGGCTTACTATTCCTTTGTCTTCCTTTTCATATAAAGCTATTGACCCCACATTTATACGAGCAGGATTATAAGCAAACATACCTTTTCTTACTATTTTATAATTTGAGGTGTCTTCACTTGCTACTTCTCTATCCTCAAATTGATCAGATTGGGCTATAAATCCATATTTATTGCTAACAGAAAGAACTTTAAAAATAGAATTATCACGGTTCCTTTCTGAGCATTGTCTTAGTAGTAAGGAAAGAGATATCTCATTCGTCTGTGATGAATAGCTGTAATCAACAATTGTGGACTTTAGTTTTTTCAAGTCCTCAATGATTTTGTTTTGGGTTGCTATACGCTTATCTATACGACTAATTAATTTTGCTATTTTCTCTTGTTCCTGAATTGAGGGTATATCTAAACAAACTTTGCTAAGTCCATCTTGTCCAATATTAAAATGCTGAGCTCCTGCTCCTTTTACGATAATTTTCTTTCGTGCTGTTGGTGAAGAAAGAAGATAACGGAAAAACATAGGGTCATAATTGCCTTTATTTTTTCCTCTTATAACAAATCCACCAAAAACTGAAGGTTTATTATCTAAATAAACATTAGCTTGTCCTACATCTTCTAATGTTTCTGAGCTGCGTTGAAATAAAATATCTCCATAATTTACACCATATGTTTGAATATCTGCATCTGAAATTTCAATTGAAGCACGGATATTATCATAGCAAATATATTGGTTGTTAAGAATATCCATTACTGAGATAAATTTTGTACCTCGACCAAATCTTTTGGCATCAGGATTCATTCCATTCTTAAAACTCATGAAATTAGTCAAAGGATAGTTCTTCCACTCCCCCGTAAACTCTGGGAATCTCAGATTTGGAACATTGAGAATTATTTATCCCTAATTATAGAGGGGTATTTAATTTAAAAATAATATGATAAAAAAAACAATTAAAGAAATCGCGGATGCTTGGAAGGTTGAAAAGCGTCCCTATGTAAAACAATCAACATTAGCTGCATATATGTTGATTCTTGAAAATCACATTCTGCCATTTTTTGGTGAGAGTTGTGAGTTAAGTGAAAAAAAGGTTCAGACATTCGTATTAAAGAAATTGGATACTGGATTAAGTGCAAAATCTATTAAAGACATTCTGATTGTGCTAAAAATGGTAATGAAGTTTGGAGTTAAAAATGAATGGATGAACTATTACGAGTGGGATATAAAGTACCCTACGACTCAATCGAATAAAGAGATAGAAGTTCTGACAGTTCAAAATCATAAGAAAATTTTAGATTTTATTCATGACAACTTTACTTTTAAAAATCTGGGCATCTATGTTTGTCTAAGCACAGGATTGAGAATTGGCGAAGTCTGTGCTTTAAAATGGTCGGACATAGACGTAAATACCGGTACAATAACTGTTCAACGAACTATAGAGCGTATTTATATGGTAGAAGGGGAAACGAAGCATACAGAACTTGTTATCAACTCACCCAAAACTCAAAATTCTTTTCGAGAAATTCCGATGAGCAAGGAACTTCTATCAATCGTTAAGCCTCTAAAAAAGATTGTCAATGAAGACTTCTATATATTAACTAATGAAAATAGTCCAACAGAGCCACGAACCTATCGCAACTATTATAAAAAGCTGATGAAGCAACTTAATATGCCTCAGTTGAAATTTCACGGACTTCGCCATTCGTTCGCAACTCGTTGTATAGAGAGTAATTGCGACTATAAGACCGTTAGTGTAATCTTAGGTCATTCAAACATCAGTACAACACTAAATCTTTATGTTCATCCTAACATGGAGCAGAAAAAAAAGTGTATCAACAAGATGTTAAAATCCCTTGGCAAATAAGATTTTAAGAAGTGCTTGGATTACTCCAAGCACTTCTTCTTTTTCTCATACTTGTCATATAAAAATGCAGTGGTCTATAATAATTGACTCACTATAAGATTAAAATGCGCATTATTAGAATATCATACAAAGTATATCTAGTCTACAGAATATTTTACGAGTACATATACTTTATATCTGATTTCTCAATCATTTTAGAAATCTAGACAAATTTGCCGCTACCAGAAAAAGTTTTTCAATGTCACTAATGTCACTTTGTCACAAACCCTTTGTTTATAAGGGCTGAGCGAGTGACATTAAGTGACATTATCGGGGTAAAAGTAACATTAAATGCCAAATCACACCTACTTTTGGCGTT
>Ga0183095_10117_pt2 | contig 11505 bp, 9 predicted proteins | sample BioMet4_FD_130346 | JGI IMG/M metagenome (GOLD analysis project Ga0183095, IMG submission 130346) | Microbial communities from bioreactor (seeded with sewage sludge) at LBNL, California, USA - Biofuel metagenome 4 (v2) (version 3) | ecosystem: Engineered > Bioreactor > Anaerobic > Unclassified ...
TAAGGCAACACCGCACAATTCGCGGCTGACGCCTTAAGCGTGGTCTTGCTTGCATCTTTTCCGTCATATGCGCCAAAAATGCTCGCGAATCCACAAAGGATTCGCTGCGCTTTTTGACACATCTGACGAAAAATCTGACGGCGCAATACCGCACTTAGAATTGTGCGGTGCTGCCTTTGCGCGGCAGAAATCGCGTTTCGCCCGCGCCCCACTTGCATTATCAGGCGAAAATTGGTACAATGTAACGATCAGATGAATGGAGAGGTATGAGCGCGTGTATCTGAAATCGCTGGAGATCCAGGGCTTCAAATCGTTCCCGGATAAAACGGTGCTCCAGTTCGGCAGCGATGTGACCGCGATCGTCGGGCCGAACGGCAGCGGCAAGTCGAATATTTCCGACGCGATCAGCTGGGTTTTGGGCGAGCAGAGCACCAAGGCGCTGCGCGGCGCGAAGATGGAGGACGTCATTTTCGGCGGCACGCAGAAGCGCGCCGCGGTCGGCTTCGCCGAGGCGACGCTCGTTCTGGACAACGCCGACGGCGCGCTCGCCGTCGAGACGCCGGAGGTCATGATCACCCGCCGGTATTACCGCTCCGGAGAAAGCGAATACTATATCAACCGCGAATCCGCCCGCCTGCGCGACATCAACGAGCTTTTCATGGACACAGGCCTCGGCCGGGAGGGCTACTCCAACATCGGCCAGGGCAAGATCGACGAGATCCTCTCCGTCAAGAGCACCGACCGCCGCGAGGTTTTCGAGGAGGCCGCGGGCATTTCCAAATACCGCCACCGCAAGGAGGAGACCGAGCGCCGTCTGGACGCGACCGAGGAGAACCTGCTGCGCATCGGCGACAAGATCTCCGAGCTGGAGCTGCAGGTCGGGCCGCTGCGCGAGCAGGCGGACAAGGCCTCGAAGTATCTGGCGCTCAAGGACGAGCTGTGCGGGCTGGAGGTTACGGTCTGGCTGGACGCGCTCAAAAAGGTCGCGGAAAACGCCAAAAAAGCGGAAACAGACTACGCCTCCGCCGCGTTTATCCTCGAGCAGGCGCACGACGAGCTGACAAAGCTCTACAGCCAGTCCGAGCAGCTGTCGCTGCAGCTGAACCGGCAGACGCTGCAGCTCGACCAGCAGCGCGACGAGATCACCGCCCTGGAGCAGGAGCGGCAGAAGCGCGAAACGGAGCGCTCGGTCACGCAGGCCGACTGCGACAACCGTCGGCGGAACATCGAACGGGTGCGCGCGGAGCTGTCCGAGCAGGCCAGCCGCAGCGGCGGCGTCGCCGAGCAGGCGCGCCAGCAGGAGCACCGGCTTGCAGAGCTGAAAACCGAGCTGGAGGCAATCCAGAAGGCTCTCGCCGCCAGCGAAGAAGCGGCGGACGCGCTCGCGCGGGAAATCGCCGCGCAGGACGCGGCCCACGCCGGCGTCGCCGCGCAGCAGGCGCTTCTGCAGAGCCAGCTCGCGCAGAAGAACGCCGAGATCGCCTCGCTGGACGCGTCCATGGACAGCGTGCAGGAGAGAAAAACGGCCCTCCGGGAGGAGTGCGCCGCCGCGAAGCGCCGCCGGGAAGAGGCCGAGGCGCAGCAGCGCGAGGCCGGACAGAAGCGCGAGGCGGCCGGCGAGGCCGTCACGGGCGCGAACAATGCCCTCGCGGGCTACGAGCTGCGCAGGAAAACGCGCGCGGAAAAGCGCGACGGACTGCAGAAGGAGCTGACCGCGTGCGGCGTCAGCCTCGACACGCTGACGTCCAAGGCGCGCATGCTGCGCGAGATGGAGCGGGAATACGAGGGCTTCTCCAGATCGGTGAAGCTCGTCATGCAGGAGGCCGGGCGCGGGACGCTCAGAAATATCCGGGGGCCGGTCTCCGCGCTCATCCGCGTGCCGGACGAGTATACGACCGCCATCGAGACGGCGCTGGGCCCGGCGATGCAGAACATCGTCGTGGACTCGGAGGAGGACGGCAAGGCCGCCATCCGCATGCTCAAGCAGCGCGACGCGGGCCGGGCGACGTTTCTGCCGCTTGGCGCGATCACGGGCAGGAGCCTGCAGGAGCCGGGGCTCGAGAGCCGGAAGGGGTATCTCGGCGTCGCGTCGAAGCTCGTCTCGTCGGACGCGCCGTACCGGAACATTGTGGAGAATCTGCTGGGCCGGACCGTCGTGGCGGAGAACCTCGACGACGCCGTGGCCATGTCGAAGGCATTCCAGAGCCGGTTCCGCGTCGTCACGCTCGACGGCCAGGTGATGAATCCCGGCGGCAGCATGACGGGCGGCTCCGCCGCGAAATCCTCGGGCGTCCTGTCGCGCGCGAACGAGCTGCAGAAGCTCGAGCGGCAGCGCGAGGAGCTGGAGCAGCGGCACAAAACGCTGCAGCAGGCGGTGAGCGAGGCGGAATCCGGGCTGGCGAAGGTCGAGTTTGAGATGAGCGCCGTGCAGGGAGAGCTCCGCACGGCGGAGGACGAGGCGCTGCGCCGCGCCGAGGAGGAAAAGCAGCTCGGGCTTTTGCTGCAGGCCGTGAGCGCGAACCTTCAGAACTGTGAGGACGAATTCAAACGTCTGGAATCCCGCAGCGGCAGCGACGGGGGCAAGCTCGAGGCGGCAAAGCAGGACGCCGCGCGGCTGGAGCAGAGCCTCGCCGCATTGTCTGTGCAGGAGCAGGCGGTTCTGCAGGAGCGCCGGACGCTGGCGCAGACGCTGGACGCCGAGAAAGAGAAGACGAACGGCTGCCGCCGCGACTGCGCCGCGCGCGAGGCCGAGCAGGCTGCCGCGGAAAAGAGCCGCGCGCAGCTTGAAACGCTGATCCAGGCCATGCGCGGCGACAGCGAGCAGAAAACGGCGCTGATCGCCCAGTACGAGCGGGAGATCGGCGAGCTGGAGGCCGGGATGGACGCGGCGGCCCGCGGCATTCTGGCGCTCACGGAAAAGACCGAGGAAAAGCGCGAGGCGCTCCGGCAGGCCGTACAGGCGCGCACCGAGCTCGAGGGCCGGCGCAACCGCGCGGAGAAGGACGCCCAGGAGAAAAACAAGAACATCCTGCTGCTCGAACGCGAGACGGCCCGGCTTGAGCAGAAAAAGGCGACCGGCGAGCTGGAGGAAAAGCAGCTCGTGGACAAGCTGTGGGACAGCTATGAGCTGACGCCCTCGACGGCGGAGGAAAAGACCGTGCCGATCGAGAGCCTGACCGCCGCCAACCGGCGCATCGCGGAGGTGCGGAAGAAGATTTCCCAGCTCGGCGCCGTCAACCTCGGCGCAATCGACGAGTACGCCCGCGTGAGCGAGCGCTACGAATATCTGACCGGCCAGCGCGACGACGTGCAGCACGCCAGACAGGAGCTGTCGGGCATCGTCGAGAGCATCACCGCCGAGATGACCGCCATCTTCGTCCGGGAATTCGCCCGCATCAACGAGCTGTTCGGGGCGACCTTCTCCGAGATGTTCGGCGGCGGCAAGGCGTCGCTGGAGCTGGAGAACGCGGACGAGCCGCTGGAATGCGGCATCGAGATCCGCGTGCAGCCGCCCGGCAAGCAGCTCAAAACCATCACGCTGCTGTCCGGCGGAGAAAAGGCGTTCGTGGCCATCGCCCTGTATTTCTCGATCCTCAAGGTGCGGCCGACGCCGTTCTGCGTGCTCGACGAGATCGACGCGGCGCTGGACGACAGCAATGTGGAGCGCTTCGCCTCCTATCTGCGCAGACTCTGCGGCAAAACGCAGTTTATCGTCATCACACACCGGCGCGGCACCATGGAGGCCGCCGACGTCCTCTACGGCGTCACCATGCAGGAGCAGGGCATCTCCAAGATCCTGCACCTCAATCTCGATGAAATGGAGCATTCGCTCGGAATTACGGGCTGACGGAGAGCAATATGGGATTTTTTGAAAAGATCAGACAGGGGCTGAGCAAGACCGCCAGCTCCATCGGCAGCGTCTTTACCGCCTCGGAGCTGGACGACGAGTTCTACGACGAGCTAGAGGAGAGCCTGATTCTGGCCGACCTCGGCGTCGGCACGGCGGGAAAGGCGATCGAGCAGCTGCGCCAGCGGGTGAAGGACCAGCGCATCAAAACGGTGCCCGAGGCCAAGCTCGCGCTGCGCGAGGTGCTGGTTTCGATGCTGAACGTCGGCAGCACGGCGCTCGATCTGCGCACAAAGCCGTCCGTCGTGCTCGTCATCGGCGTCAACGGCGTCGGCAAGACGACGACCATCGGCAAGCTCGCGAGCCAGCTGACGCGGGACGGAAAGAACGTGCTGCTCTGCGCGGCCGACACCTTCCGCGCCGCCGCGGCCGACCAGCTCGAGATCTGGGCGAACCGCGCGCACGCCGACATCGTGCGCCAGAACGAGGGCGCCGACCCCGCGTCCGTCGTATTCGACGCGATCGCCGCCGCCAGAGCGCGCGGCAGCGACGTCATCCTCTGCGACACGGCGGGCCGGCTCCACAACAAGGCCAACCTCATGAGCGAGCTCGGCAAGATCTCGCGCATCCTGAGCCGCGAGCTGCCCGACGCCGCCAAGGAGGTCCTGCTCGTGCTCGACGGCACGACCGGGCAGAACGGCCTCATCCAGGCAAAGGAATTCCGCGAGATCGCCGGCGTCACCGGCATCGCGCTCACGAAGCTCGACGGCACCGCCAAGGGCGGCATCGTCGTCGCCGTGGCGGACGCGCTGCAGATTCCGGTCAAATACATCGGCGTCGGCGAGAAGGCGGACGATCTCATGGCCTTCGACGCGCGGGCGTTTGTGGAGGCGCTGATCCCATGAGGCTTGTATTGGCGAGCAGAAATCCGCACAAGCTCCGGGAGCTGCAGACGATCCTCTCCGGCCTCGGGCTGGAGGTCGTGCTGGAATCGGAGCTGGGGCTGGACGTCGAGGTCGAGGAGACCGGCTCGACGTTCGAGGAAAACTCCCTCTTGAAGGCGCAGGCCGTGCTGGCCGCGTCCGGACTGCCCACGATCGCGGACGATTCCGGGCTCATGGTGGACGCGCTCGCGGGCGCGCCCGGCGTGTACTCCGCGCGCTACGGGAACAAGACCTCCGACGCCGACAGGACGCGGTATCTGCTGGAGAAGCTGCAGAACGTGCCGGACGGCGCGCGCGGGGCGAAATTCGTCTGCGTCATCACAGCCCTGTGGCCGGACGGCCGCAGGATCATCGCGCGGGGCGAATGCCCCGGCGTCATCCTCCGCGCGCCGCGCGGAAACGGCGGCTTCGGCTACGATCCTGTGTTCTGCCTGCCGGAGTACGGCCTGAGCTACGCGGAGCTGCCCGCCGGACAGAAGAACGCCGTCTCGCACCGGGGCCGCGCGCTCCGGGAATTTGCAAGAATCTACAAGGAGGAATTTCTCCATGACCAGTAAGGAACGCGCCGAGCTGCGCGCACAGGCGAACGGCCTGGACACCATCCTGACGGTCGGCAAGGGCGGCGTCAACGAAGCGCTGCTGGCCGAGACCGAGAAGCTGCTGGACGCGCGCGAGCTCGTCAAGGGCCGCGTGCTGGAAACCGCCATGCTCTCCGCGCGCGAGGCCGCGGACGCCCTGTGCGCCGCGACGGGCGCGGAGGGAATCCAGGTGGTCGGCTCCAAGTTCGTGATCTACCGCAAGTCCGACAAGCCGAAGGAAGAAAAAAAGAAGAAGCCCACCGGGACGGCCAAGGTCAAGGTCAAAAAGATCAACCCCGTTTCGGCGGGCATCCGCGAGAGAAAGCGGCGCGCGCGGGACGAAAAGCAGAAGCGCAAGCAGTACTTCCACGACGCGGCGGTAAAGGCCGCGATCGAAAAGAGAAAGCAGCAGCAATAATACAGACAGGGGGCAGGTGAGCGGGATGGCAAAGATCGGCGTCTACGGCGGGAGCTTCAATCCGCCGCACAGGGGACATATCCTGGCCGCGCAGGAGTGCCTGCGCGCCCTGGCGCTCGACCGCGTTCTGCTGATCCCGGCGAGCCTGCCGCCGCACAAGACGCTCGCGTGGGATTCCCCCGACGCCGAAACGCGGCTGGAGCTGGTGCGTCTGGCCGTGCAGGGTATCCCGGGGCTCGAGGTGAGCGACCTGGAGCTGCGCAGGCCCGGCGCGAGCTATACGGTGGACACGCTGCGCGAGCTGCGGGCGGCCTGCCCGCAGGACGAGCTGTATCTGCTCATGGGCACCGACATGTTCCTCTCGTTTCCCACCTGGCGGGAGCCGGACGAGATCGCGCGGATGGCCCGGCTCGTCTGCTTCAGCCGCAGCAGCCCGACGGACGAGATGAAGGCCGCGCTCGAGACACAGAAAGAGACTGTCGCGGCGGCGTTCGGCCGGGAGCCGATCCTGCTGGACAACGACTGCATCGACGTCTCGTCGACCGAGATCCGCAGAATGCTGTTTTTCGGCTGCACGGACGACGGCCTCGCGCCGGCGGTGTACGCGCGCATTGTGAAAGACGGCCTGTACGGGACCCGCGAGGATTGCCGGGGGCTGCCGTTCGGGGAGCTGGAGAAGAAGAGCCTCTCCCTGCTCAAGCCAAAGCGCGTGGCGCACGTCACCGGCTGCTGCCGGACGGCCGTGGCGCTCGCAAAAAAATACGGAGCCGATGAGACGGACGCCGCGCGCGCGGGCATTTTGCACGATGTGACGAAGGCGCTGAACCACGAGCAGCACCTTCGCGTCTGCGACCGCTACCGGCTGCCCGTGACCGCGTTCGAGCGCGGGCAGGCGAAGCTCCTGCACGCGAAGACCGGCGCCGCCGTCGCCAGACATATTTTCGGAGAGAACGACGCCGTCTGCAGCGCCATCGCCTGGCACACGACGGGCAAGGCCGACATGTCGGTGCTGGAAAAGATCATCTACATTGCCGATTATATGGAGCCGAGCCGGGATTTCCCCGGCGTGGACGCGCTCCGCGAGGCCGTCTGGCGGGACCTCGACGAGGCGGTGCTGCTGGGTCTCGAGATGACGCTTGAGAACCTGGAGCAGCGCGGACAGCCCAAGGCGATGGAGTCCATTCAGGCAAGGGACTTTTTACTGGAACAACATCGCGGCGAAAGGATTGGATTATGAAGCTTTTTGGCAATTCCAAACACGGCGGGTTTGACAAAAAGGCAGCGCCGGCAGCGTCGGAGAACCCGCCGGAGAACCCGCAGGAGAAGAAGAAATTCCGGCTCCGGGGCACGCAGCTTGGAATCATTTTGCTCGTGGTGTCGCTCGCAGTCCTGGGCGGCACGGTCTACGGGGTCTACAAGGCCATTGTGAAGCCGCCCGCCGCCGTCGAAAAGACGGTCGCCGCCGTCCAGACGGACCCGGACACGCAGGAGACGGTCACGCCGCCGACGGTCGTGCACAAGGTGACGAAGATCGACGAGCAGACCGGCGAGCAGACCGAGGTGGAGACCGAGGAGCCGGCCAGCCTCAAGGACGGCGTCTACAACATTCTCATCTGCGGCACCGACGACGACGGCACCCGCACCGACACCATCATCATCGCGCACCTCGACACCGCCACGCACCAGACGGCGCTCATGAGCATCCCGCGCGACACGGTCGTCTCGAGCGGGGGCGGGTATATCATGAAGGTCAATTCGGTCTACGGCGGCGGCAAGGAAGAGGGCATGAAGCGGCTCGAGCAGAAGCTGGGCACCATGCTGGGCTTCCCGCTCGACGGCTACGTGCTCGTCGACCTCGACGCGTTCAAGGCGACGGTGGACCTGGTCGGCGGCGTGTATTTCGACGTGCCGCAGAACATGTACTACAACGACCCGACGCAGAACCTGCACATCAACCTGACCAAGGGCTATCAGCTTCTCGACGGCGAAAAGGCCATGGAGCTCGTCCGCTTCCGCAAGGGCTACGCCTCGCAGGACATCCAGCGGACCAAGGTGCAGCAGGACTTTTTGAAGGCGCTGGCCAAGAAGTGCGTATCGATCGGGAACCTCACGAAGATCAAGGACTTCGCCGACATCTTCTACACCTACGTGCTGACGGACCTGACCGTCGGCAACATGGTTTATTTCGGGCAGGAGCTGCTGAAGTGCGACTTTGACCAGATGAAATCCTACACCGTCGAGGGTGAGGGCATGATGATAAACGGCGGCTCGTACTATCCCCTGTACGCGAGCAGCATCGTCTCGATCGTGAACGAGTCCTTCAATCCCTACGACGCGCCCATCACGGCCGCGAACATCAACGTCATCACGCCGAGCGTCGCCTCCGGCTACGGCCGAAGCTCTTCGGCGTCAGCGCCGGCAGCGACGCCGGCGGCGCCGGCCGACACGACCGGCGGCACGACGGGAGACACGACGGGCGACACGACCGGCGATACAACCGGAGATACGACGGGGGATACAACCGGCGGCACGACCGGCGATACGACCGGCGATACGACCGGCGGCACGACGGGGGACTCGACGGGCGGCTCCGCAGGCACAACGGACCCGGCCGAGCCGGTCGATCCGTCCGTGACGCCCGGTGAAAACAACAATTCCGGAGAGATCTGGCCGTAATAAAACTGAAAGGATGAAACCATGCTGAGTGCGAAAGAAGTCGCCGTCATCGCCGCGAAGGCGCTGGACGGCAAAAAAGGCGTAGACCTCAAGCTGATCGAGATCACCGACGTGTCCACGCTGGCCGATTATTTTCTCATCTGCACCGCCACGTCCTCGACGCACGTCAAGACGCTCTGCGACGCGGCGGAGGAGGCCATGGACAAGGTGTCAGAGCCGCTGTTGAGCCGCGAGGGCCATCGGGGCGGCGCGTGGGTGCTGCTGGATTTCGGCAGCGTTGTCGTGCATGTCTTTACCGAGGAGGCGCGCAAATTCTACGATCTCGAGCGCCTCTGGCAGGACGGCCGCCAGCTCAATCTGTCCGGCGTGATTGAAGGAGAATAAGAAACCCATGAAGTACGATTTTACGAGAATTGAAAAGAAATGGCAGGCGGTCTGGGAGGAGAAGAAGCCCTACGCCGCCGTGACGGGAGACCCGCGGCCGAAGTTTTACGGACTCATCGAGTTCCCGTATCCGTCGGGCCAGGGCCTGCATGTCGGCCACCCGCGCCCGTTCACGGCCATGGACATCATCACGCGCAAAAAGCGCATGGAGGGCTACAACGTCCTGTTTCCCATCGGCTTCGACGCGTTCGGCCTGCCGACCGAGAACTACGCGATCAAAAATCACATCCATCCGGCCGTCGTGACGAAGAAGAACATCGAAAACTTCACGAAGCAGCTCAAAATGCTGGGCTACGGCTTCGACTGGGACCGGGCCGTCAACACGACGGACCCCGACTACTACAAGTGGACGCAGTGGATATTCCTGCAGATGTTCAAAAAGGGCCTCGCGTACAAGGCGACCATGCCCGTCAACTGGTGCACGTCCTGCAAGTGCGTGCTCGCCAACGAGGAGGTCGTCGAGGGCGTGTGCGAGCGCTGCGGCTCGCCCGTCATCCGCAAGGAGAAGAGCCAGTGGATGCTGAAGATCACCGAGTACGCCGAACGGCTCATCGACGATCTCGACGACGTGGACTATATCGAGCGGGTCAAGATCCAGCAGAGAAACTGGATCGGCAAGTCCGTCGGCGCGGAGCTGGACTTCCGGACGACCGCGGGCGACACGCTCACCGTCTATACGACCCGCTGCGACACGCTGTTCGGCGTCACTTACATGGTGCTCTCGCCCGAGCATCCGCAGCTTGAAAAATGGAAGGACCGGATCGCCAACTGGCCGGCGGTCGAGGCCTACATGCAGGAGGCCGCGCGCAAGTCCGACCTCGAGCGCACGGACCTCAGCAAGGACAAGACCGGCGTCCGCCTCGAGGGCGTCGAGGCGATCAATCCCGCGACCGGCGGGCGCATCCCCGTGTTCGTCTCGGACTACGTGCTCGTCACCTACGGCACCGGCGCCGTCATGGGCGTGCCGGGCCACGACCAGCGCGACTGGGAATTTGCCACGAAGTTTTCGCTGCCGATCGTCGAGGTCGTGAAGGGCGGCGACATCACAAAGGAGGCCTTCACCCTCAAGGACGACACCGGCATCATGGTCAACTCCGGCTTCCTCGACGGCATGACGGTCAAAGACGCGATCCCCGCCATGAAGAAATGGGTCGTGGAGACGGGCATCGGCCGGGAAAAGACGAACTTCAAGCTGCGCGACTGGGTATTCTCCCGCCAGCGCTACTGGGGCGAGCCGATCCCGCTTGTCAAATGCGAGAAGTGCGGCTGGGTGCCGCTGCCCGAGAGCGAGCTGCCGCTGGTGCTGCCGAACGTCGAATCCTACGAGCCGACGGACGACGGCGAGTCGCCGCTGTCCAAGATGACCGACTGGGTCAACACCACCTGCCCCTGCTGCGGCGGCCCCGCGAAGCGCGAGACCGACACCATGCCCCAGTGGGCCGGCTCAAGCTGGTATTTCCTGCGCTACATGGACCCGCACAACGACAAGGCGCTCGCCTCCAAGGAGGCGCTCGACTACTGGTCGCCCGTGGACTGGTACAACGGCGGCATGGAGCACACGACGCTTCACCTGCTCTATTCCCGCTTCTGGCACAAATTCCTGTACGACATCGGCGTTGTGCCGACCAAGGAGCCGTATCAGAAGCGCACAAGCCACGGCATGATCCTCGGCGAGGGCGGCGAGAAGATGTCCAAGTCGCGCGGCAACGTCGTCAATCCCAACGACATTGTCGATCAGTACGGCGCGGACACGATGCGCCTGCACATCATGTTTATCGGCGACTTTGAAAAGGCCGTCTCGTGGTCGAACGAGGCCGTCAAGGGCTCGAAGCGCTTCCTCGACCGCTGCTGGAACCTCATGGACATGGCGTCCGACAGCGAAGAGGCGACCGCGGCGAACGAATCCGTGCTCCACAAGACCATCCGCAAGGTCACGCAGGACATCGACGAGCTCAAGATGAACACGGCCATCGCGGCGCTCATGACGCTCGTGAACGAGTTCTACGCCAACGGCCTGAGCAGGGGAGACCTCAAAATCCTCATGCTGCTGCTCAGCCCCTTCGCCCCGCACATGGTCGAGGAGATGTGGGAGCTGACGGGTTACGCGAAAAAGACCGGAAAAATGGCCATGCAGATGCCCTGGCCGCAGTACGACGAGGCCAAGACCGTGGACGAGACCGTCCAGATGGCCGTGCAGGTGCTCGGAAAGCTCAAGGGCACCATCGTCGTGCCGATGGACAGCGACGAGCAGACCGTCGTGGACGCCGCCATGGCGAACGAGAAAATCGCGAAGCTCTGCGAGGGCAGGCAGCTTGTCAAGACGATTCTGGTCAAAAACAAGCTCGTCAACCTGATCGTCCGGTGACGGATTCGGAAATTGTCGGGTCGGGCGCAAATAATTCTTGACAATCCTCCCGAAAATATCTATAATAATCAAGCCAATTGGTTGGCCCTGAAAGCAGCCAGGATCAAGCCGGCTGCGTCGGAGGGAGGGAAAACGATGTCTGAAGTTCGCGTCAAGGAAGGCGAATCCTTGGAAAATGCTCTGAAGCGGTTCAAGCGCAGCTGTGCAAAGGCTGGCGTGATCGCCGAGGTCAA
>Ga0183095_10695_pt3 | contig 11205 bp, 4 predicted proteins | sample BioMet4_FD_130346 | JGI IMG/M metagenome (GOLD analysis project Ga0183095, IMG submission 130346) | Microbial communities from bioreactor (seeded with sewage sludge) at LBNL, California, USA - Biofuel metagenome 4 (v2) (version 3) | ecosystem: Engineered > Bioreactor > Anaerobic > Unclassified ...
TCAGGGTTATTTTTACCGATTTTATAAGAGTCGTTTTCATTTTGCGTACATATTAAATAAATAAACCAACAATGAGATCAATAATCTTAATTCCGATAAAAGGAACAATCACCCCTCCTCCGCCATATATAAGCAAATTGCGTCTTAGCAGTGCAGAAGCACCTATCGGTTTATACTGAACTCCGGCTAAAGCCAATGGAATAAGTGCCGGAATAATCAGGGCATTAAAGATAATGGCAGAAAGAATAGCACTTTCCGGACTGTGCAACCCCATCACATTCAAAGCTGCAAGCTGAGGTATAGACCACATGAACAAGGCCGGAACAATGGCAAAATACTTAGCCACATCATTTGCAATGGAGAAAGTAGTTAATGTACCACGAGTCATCAACAGTTGCTTACCAATCTCCACCACTTCTATCAATTTGGTTGGGTCGTTATCCAGATCCACCATATTACCGGCTTCCTTAGCTGCCTGCGTTCCACTATTCATGGCCACACCCACATTTGCCTGAGCCAGAGCAGGAGCATCATTAGTTCCGTCACCCATCATTGCCACCAGTTTACCTGCTTCCTGTTCCTTCTTAATGTATTCCATCTTATCCTCCGGTTTGGCTTCAGCAATAAAATCGTCAATTCCTGCTTTTTCAGCAATGTATTTGGCTGTAAGTGGATTATCTCCAGTAACCATCACCGTCTTAACCCCCATCTTCCTTAAACGTTCAAAGCGTTCCTGAATTCCCGGTTTTATAATATCCTGCAATTCAACCACTCCAACAATTTCCTTGTTCACACAAACAACCAGAGGCGTACCACCATTATTAGCAATGGCCGAAGTCATTTCCTCTGTTTCTTTAGGGAACTTATTTCCTGCAGCTTCAGCAATCCGTCGAATAGAGTCGAAAGCACCCTTGCGTATCTGCGTTCCATCCTGCAAATCAACACCCGAGCATTTTGTCTCTGCGGTAAACTTAATCATTCTGGCTCCTGTTGTATTCAGATTTCTCATCCTGAGTCCCGATTCTCTTCCCAGTTCCACGATAGATCTTCCTTCAGGCGTTTCGTCAGCCATGGAAGATAGCATGCAAAACTCAATAAAAGCCCTTTCCTCCATTCCGTTTACCGGATAAAATTTCGTAGCTTTCCGGTTACCAATTGTAATTGTACCGGTTTTATCTAGTAGCAAAGTATCCACATCGCCCGCAGTTTCCACAGCCTTGCCCGATTTGGTGATTACGTTTGCCCGTAAAGCTCTATCCATTCCCGCTATACCTATTGCCGAAAGCAATCCACCTATTGTAGTAGGAATAAGGCAAACAAAAAGAGAAATCAAAGAAGCTATAGTGATAGTAGCCTTACTATAATCGGCCAGAGGTTTTAAAGTCATACACACAATGATAAAGACCAACGTAAAGCCAGCCAATAAAATGGTCAGAGCTATTTCGTTCGGAGTTTTCTGACGAGATGCCCCTTCTACCAGAGCAATCATCTTATCAAGGAAGCTCTCTCCAGGCTGAGTAGTAACCATCACCTTTATTTCATCTGATAGTACTTTTGTACCTCCCGTGACAGAGCTCTTATCTCCTCCGGCTTCACGAATTACCGGCGCACTTTCTCCCGTAATAGCGCTCTCGTCAATAGATGCAAGTCCTTCAATAATCTCACCATCAGCCGGAATAATATCTCCTGCCTCACATTCAAAGATATCTCCCTTCCTCAATTTGGAACTGCTTACAATTTCTATTTTGCCGTTTATAAGTTGTTTGGCAGGAGTCTCCTCACGCGTCTTTCTCAGGCTGTCGGCCTGCGCTTTCCCCCTTGCTTCGGCTATTGCTTCAGCAAAATTGGCAAACAACAACGTAATAAATAGAATAACAAAGACAGTTATATTATATCCAAACGATCCCTGACTACTATTAATGACAGAGTAACCCGTAACAAAAAGCATCACAGCAGTAGCCACTTCAACAGTAAACATAACCGGATTCTTAATCATCATCCGTGGGTCTAACTTCACGAACGATTGTTTAAGGCTTGCTTTTACTTGCTCTTTAGGAAATAAAGAGGTTATTTTATTTTTTTCCATATTACTTCTTACAATTATAAACTTAACAGTTCGGCAATAGTACTTAATGCATGTGTTGGGAAGAATGCCAAGGCAGCAATGATACAGATCACAGCAAAGGTCATTACACCAAACGTAGCAGTATCTGTTTTCAAAGTTCCCGCACTTTCCGGAATAAATTTCTTTTTAGCCATCAAACCGGCAATAGCCACCTGACCAATTATAGGTATATACCTGCTGAGAATAAGAATCATTCCTGTGGAATAGTTCCAGAAGGGAGTATTATCCTTCAAACCTTCAAATCCCGATCCATTATTTGCAGCACTGGATGTATATTCATAAAACATTTCACTCAATCCGTGATATGACGGATTGTTGAGCCATCCGCCTTCCGCCGAAACCATTCCCTGATGATGAGTGTACAAGTAAGCAGCGACAGCTGTTCCCAGAAGAATCATAAACGGATGAAAAAGAGCAAGAATAGTAGCAATCTTCATTTCCCTGGCTTCCACTTTCTTACCCAGTAATTCAGGAGTACGGCCTACCATCAGTCCGCTAATAAACACAGCTATAATAATGAAAATATAATAATTCAAGAAACCAACGCCTACACCGCCAAACCAGGAGTTAATCTGCATATTCAGCATCTCAACCGTTCCCGAAAGCGGCTTCATGCTATCATGCATACCATTGACAGAACCATTGGAAGTGGCCGTAGTACTTGCACTCCACAAAGCAGTTGCAGCCGATCCTATCCTGACCTCTTTTCCTTCCATAGCTCCTCCACTTTGGCTGATACCTTTAATCAACGGATTGCCACTTGTTTCCTGCCAGGTAATAGTTCCCACACTAATGATGTACCCCAAAAACATTACGGCAAAAATACTGTAAGCCAGTTTTTTCCTTTTCAGATAAAAACCAAGTGCAAAGATCATAGCCATAGGAATAAGCATAATCGAGATGCTCTCAACCAAGTTGGATATAAAAGAAGGGTTTTCCAAAGGATGAGCAGAGTTAGCTCCAAAGAATCCCCCGCCGTTTGTTCCAAGTTGCTTTATAGCAACAATTGCAGCAGCAGGACCCTGCGAAACTGTCTGACTAACTCCTTCAAGAGTATGAATAGATGCTTTTCCGTCAAAGCCCATAGGAACACCTTGTAGAATAAGCACAATACCAGCTATCAATGATAGCGGAAGAAGAATACGTGTGCAGCTTCTTACCAGGAAAAACCAGAAATTACCTATTGTGTGAGTTGTCTTTGCAGCCATAGCCTTCATTACTCCGGCCATAGCAGCCATACCGGTTGCCGCAGTAATAAACTGAAAAAGCATAACAACAAACAGCTGAGTAAAATAAGTCAATCCACTTTCACCGCTATAATGCTGCAGGTTACAGTTCACCAAAAAGCTGATACTAGTATTAAAAGCCTGATCTGCACTTTGAGCAGCGTTACCATCCGGATTCAATGGCAACCAGTGTTGAGATACCAGTAAAATCATTCCCCAGAAAAACCAGAATAAGTTAAGCGTAAGCAGTGTGCCCAGAAACTTTTTCCAGCTCATTTCCTCTTTGGGGTTAATATTACAAAATCTATATATCGCATTTTCCACCGGAGAGATAAAGTCACTCCAGCTCTTCTCCCCCTTGTAAACCTTTGCAATGTGCTTTCCCAAGGGAAAACTCAATGCAATCATCAAGACAATCTGTATTCCGTTGCCTATTAATTGTGTATTCATTTCACTAAAACTTTTCGGGTTTAATAAGAACGTAAACCATATAACCAAAAATGGCCAGGCATAAAATAAACAATGCTGTATACATACTCTATTCTAATTTTAAATATCTTCAAACCAGTTTATACATACGAAAAAAAGCCAGAAGCAGAAACAGCCTGCGAGGCAACTTACTATAAAAAATAAAGTGTTCATCTCATTCCTTTCTTTAAGAGTTATTATTTCTGTGATGAATCACTTAAGTACATACCAATAGCATGCCAAAAGAATTATAGCATACATATCTTTCAGTAAAACAAGCTATTAATTAATAAAGTTCTTTTATCAGATACAAAAAGACCTTTTCATTTTGGTAGGGTTGTATGTCGTTTTGGGTTACCCCATAACAAGATTACCTTTACTAACGAAACTTCCGTCTGTGCGTAGCAGCTTGAATAGGTCGATGCCTTCATGAAGGATTTAGAAGAATATATAGATTATTACAACAATAAAAGAATCAAGGTTAAATGAAAAGAGCCCGGTGCAATACCGGGCTCAAACAAATATAAATTAATTATTAAACGTCTAACTTTTCGGGGTCACTTCAATACCGAGCTCGTTCTCAAACTTGTTAATATTTTAACTCGTACAACTTTTTGGATTCACTTCAGTTTTGTTAATGCGGGGGTAATTCTGTAATTATTTAAAACAGTGCTTAAAGCCTGATTCCTTATAATCTATATATATTCCAGAAAGGTCTTTTGTTTTGAAGAATGGATACTTAAAGCCTTTTTCCTTATAACCTGTACTCTTCTATTTTCCGGTACAGCGTAGTAAGACCAATCTTCAACAGACGTGCTGTTTCAGTTTTGTTTCCTTTTGTATATTGCAACACCCGTGCAATGTGTCTTCGTTCCATAGCCGCCAGTTCAAAGTTAGAATAACTCTTTCCGGCACTTTCTTCAAAGTGAGAATTTTGGATCTCTATCGGTAGGTCCTGTAGAGTAAGTTCCTCTTCATTGCAGACAATCAGACTACGTTCAATCACATTTCGTAATTCGCGGATATTACCTTTCCAGCTGTGCTGCTTCAAAGCTTCAATAAAATCATCGCTCACCTTCACAGCTTTCCTTGATAACTTTGTGCCAAAATCATCTATCAAAGAATATGCAATCTGTTCAATATCTTCCCTACGGTCACGTAATGATGGAAGATGAATCTGAAACACAGAAAGCCGGTAAAACAAATCTTCCCGAAAATGATTTTCCTCAATTTCTTTTTGAAGATCACGATTAGTGGCCGCAATAATTCTGATGTTCACTTTAGTCGGTTTAGTCTCACCAACTTTTATAAATTCTCCCGTTTCCAGAATCCTCAATAGTTTAGCCTGAAGATCAAACGCCATCTCTCCTATTTCATCCAGAAATATCGTACCATTATTAGCCTCTTCAAACAAACCTTTCTTATCTTTCTGAGCTCCGGTAAACGCTCCGGCTTTGTAACCAAACATCTCGCTTTCCAGCAAATCCTTACTGAAAGAGGAACAGTTTACAGCCACAAAAGCTTTATCCTTGCGAGCACTACCACTATGAATAGCCTGAGCAAAGACCTCCTTTCCGGTTCCTGTTTCACCTGTAAGCAAAACAGGAACATCGGTAACAGCCACCTTTTGTGCCAACGAAACAGCTTCCTTTATCAGCTTACTGTTACCTTGAATATTCTGAAACGAATATCTCCTTTCCATCTGTGCTTCCAACTTTTCCAGACGCCTGTTTATCAAAGCCTTCTCCATGGCCCTGCTTATCAGAGGAATAATCTTATTATTATCGTCGCCTTTGGTTATATAGTCGTAAGCTCCATTCTTTATAGCCTGCACCCCATCCGGAATATTGCCGTGAGCAGTAAGCAGCACCACTTCAGTCTGCGGAAACAACTTCTTTATCTTTAAAACCAAATCCACACCATTCCCATCAGGCAAACGCACATCACAAAGCACCACTTCAGGAGAGCTTATCTCAATCTGCTTTAACCCCGACCTGCAATCGGTGGCCTGACAAACTTCGTATCCCTCCAGTTCCATCATCCTTGCCAGCAACTTGCGTATCTGGGCTTCATCATCAATAATAAGTACTTTATTCATAATGTTTGTATTGCAATTATTCGTAAAAGCGATTCATTCCTGAATGCCTGATGAAATTAATTAAATGCAAAGAAACTCTTTTTTTGTGAAAGTAATGAATAACATGAGAGTATATATACAAAAAAAGAGTCCCATTCATTCTTCATGAACAGGACTCTTTGATAAAACGGCAGCTACCTACTCTCCCACTGTTACGCAGTACCATCGGCGTGATCAGGCTTAACTTCTCTGTTCGGAATGGGAAGAGGTGGAACCCTGATGCTATAGCTACCTTAATATTTTTAATTTCTTTTTTACTGATTTTATTCTGTTTCTTTTTGTTTCCTTATTTCAGCATATTAAGATAAACACAATGTAAAAGCAATAAAACAAGCTCTTTTAATTTGATTTGTAAGAGCCAAACTATCTAGCCAACCATATATGGAAAGAAGAAAGTGTACGGGCAATTAGTACTGCTCGGCTTTGACATTACTGTCTTTACACCTGCAGCCTATCAACGTTGTCGTCTTCAACGACCCTAAGAAATCTAATCTTGTGGCTGGCTTCGTACTTAGATGCTTTCAGCACTTATCCAATCCCGACTTAGATACCCGGCAATGCACCTGGCGGCACAACCGGTAAACCAGCGGTCAGTCCAACACGGTCCTCTCGTACTAGTGTCAGAGCCACGCAAATTTCATACGCCCACGATAGATAGAGACCGAACTGTCTCACGACGTTCTGAACCCAGCTCGCGTGCCACTTTAATGGGCGAACAGCCCAACCCTTGGGACCTTCTCCAGCCCCAGGATGTGACGAGCCGACATCGAGGTGCCAAACCGCTCCGTCGATATGAGCTCTTGGGAGCGATCAGCCTGTTATCCCCGGAGTACCTTTTATCCTTTGAGCGATGTCCCTTCCATACGGAAACACCGGATCACTATGCTCTAGTTTCCTACCTGATCGACTTGTCGGTCTCCCAGTCAAGCACCCTTATGCCATTACACTCTGCGGACGGTTACCAATCGTCCTGAGGGTACCTTTAGAAGCCTCCGTTACACTTTTGGAGGCGACCACCCCAGTCAAACTACCCACCAAACAGTGTCCTCACATTCGCGAGTTAGAACTCAAATAATCAAAGGGCCGTATTTCAACAGCGGCTCCACAAATACTGGCGTACCTGCTTCAAAGCCTCCGGCCTATCCTACACATCAATTACCCAAATTCAATGTTAAGCTATAGTAAAGGTTCACGGGGTCTTTTCGTCCCATCGCGGGTAATCGGCATCTTCACCGATACTACAATTTCACTGAGCTCACGGTTGAGACAGTGTCCAGATCATTACACCATTCGTGCAGGTCGGAACTTACCCGACAAGGAATTTCGCTACCTTAGGACCGTTATAGTTACGGCCGCCGTTTACTGGGGCTTCAATTCAATGCTTCTCTTGCGATGACATCTCCTCTTAACCTTCCAGCACCGGGCAGGTGTCAGGCTATATACTTGATCTTTCAATTTTGCATAGCCCTGTGTTTTTGTTAAACAGTTGCCTGGACCTATTCTCTGCGCCCCCATCACTGAGGGACCCTTTATTCCGAAGTTACAGGGTCAATTTGCCTAGTTCCTTAACCGTGATTCACTCAAGCGCCTTAGTATATTCAACCCGACTACGTGTGTCCGTTTACGGTACGGGTACCTTAAAGATTAAGTTTAGCGGATTTTCTTGGGAGTATGCTTACATACACTATCCAATCACCACAAGGGCTCTCGGTACTATCAGGTTCGACTAGTCTTCCGGATTTGCCTGGAAAACTAATATCTACACCCTTCAACCGGCTATTCCGTCAGCCGGCGGTATTATCACTGCTCCGTCTCCACATCACTCTTTAAGGTAGTAAGGGAATATTAACCCTTTCTGCCATCGGCCTCGCCGTTCGGCTGAGCCTTAGGACCCGACTAACCCTGATCCGATTAGCGTTGATCAGGAAACCTTAGTCTTTCGGCGAGGGGGTTTCTCACCCCCTTTATCGTTACTTATACCTACATTTGCTTTTCCACACGCTCCAGCAGAGCTCACGCTCCACATTCAACGCTGAGTGGAATGCTCCCCTACCAACCATTACTGGTTCCATAGCTTCGGTAAATTGCTTATGCCCGATTATTATCCACGCCAAACTCCTCGACTAGTGAGCTGTTACGCACTCTTTAAATGAATGGCTGCTTCCAAGCCAACATCCTAGCTGTCTTAGCAATCTGACTTCGTTAGTTCAACTTAGCAATTATTTCGGGACCTTAGCTGATGGTCTGGATTCTTCTCCTCTCGGGCACGGACCTTAGCACCCATGCCCTCACTCCTGATATCAAACTAATGCGCATTCGGAGTTTATCAAGACTTGATAGGCGGTGAAGCCCTCGCATCTTATCAGTCGCTCTACCTCACATTAGTAATTATCAAGGCTGCACCTAAATGCATTTCGGGGAGTACGAGCTATCTCCAAGTTTGATTAGCCTTTCACCCCCACCCACAGTTCATCCGGAAGCTTTTCAACGCTTATCGGTTCGGTCCTCCAGTTAGTGTTACCTAACCTTCAACCTGACCATGGGTAGATCACTTGGTTTCGCGTCTACTACCACTGACTAAATCGCCCTGTTCAGACTCGCTTTCGCTTCGGCTGCAAAACTTAATTTCTTAACCTTGCCAGTGACAGTAACTCGTAGGTTCATTATGCAAAAGGCACGCCGTCACAGCACGAAGCTGCTCCGACCGCTTGTAAGCGCATGGTTTCAGGGACTATTTCACTCTTCTATTCGAAGTTCTTTTCACCTTTCCTTCACAGTACTGGTTCACTATCGGTCTCTCGGGAGTATTTAGCCTTACCGGATGGTCCCGGCAGATTCATGCAGAATTCCTCGTGCTCCGCACTACTCAGGATACCAAGAAGGTATATATTGGATTCATGTACGCAACTATCATGCTCTATGGTGACACTTTCCAGAGTCTTCCATTCTCCAATATAAGTCCTATATTATGGTCCTACAACCCCAATTATGCCGTAACATAATTGGTTTGGGCTAATCCGCGTTCGCTCGCCACTACTTACGGAATCATTCAATTATTTTCTTCTCCTACAGGTACTAAGATGTTTCAGTTCCCTGCGTTCGCCTCCATCTAAGATGGATAATATCCCTTCAGGATATTGGGTTGTCCCATTCGGAAATCTTCGGATCAATGGTCATTTGCACCTACCCGAAGCTTATCGCAGCTTATCACGTCCTTCATCGCCTCCGAGAGCCAAGGCATCCGCCATGCGCCCTTGCTTACTTTCTTCAAACACTGTAAACTATGCGTAATTATACGTTTTCGTTTACCATATGGTTCGATATATACTTTAGCTCTTTTTATCTCTAAAAATTACTTACTTTATTGCTTTTGTACATCATGTCAAAGATCGTTTCAAGCGTTAGCTTGATCGTGGAGAATAACGGATTCGAACCGTTGACCCCCTGCGTGCAAGGCAGGTGCTCTAGCCAGCTGAGCTAATCCCCCGTGAAATTATAAGAAGCAATGCTTCTTTTTTTCGCGTAGTCCCAGGCAGAGTTGAACTGCCGACCTCTACATTATCAGTGTAGCGCTCTAACCAACTGAGCTATAGGACTGTCGTTCAAAACCTCTTACCTTTCGGCTCGGCTTCTTTCTAATCTCTTATTTCATATATAGAATAAACAAAAACCAGTAGTACAATAAAAAGCGAACCAGATAAATGGAATCACTCCAGAAAGGAGGTGTTCCAGCCGCACCTTCCGGTACGGCTACCTTGTTACGACTTAGCCCCAGTCACCAGTTTTACCCTAGGACGCTCCTTGCGGTTACGTACTTCAGGTACCCCCGGCTCCCATGGCTTGACGGGCGGTGTGTACAAGGCCCGGGAACGTATTCACCGCGCCGTGGCTGATGCGCGATTACTAGCGAATCCAGCTTCATGGAGTCGGGTTGCAGACTCCAATCCGAACTGAGAGAGGCTTTTGGGATTAGCATCCTGTTGCCAGGTAGCGACCTTCTGTACCCCCCATTGTAACACGTGTGTAGCCCCAGACGTAAGGGCCGTGCTGATTTGACGTCATCCCCACCTTCCTCGCATCTTACGACGGCAGTCTCGATAGAGTCCTCAGCTTAACCTGTTAGTAACTATCAATAAGGGTTGCGCTCGTTATGGCACTTAAGCCGACACCTCACGGCACGAGCTGACGACAACCATGCAGCACCTTCACAGATGCCCGAAGGCTATAATGTTTCCACTATATTCATCTGCAATTTAAGCCTGGGTAAGGTTCCTCGCGTATCATCGAATTAAACCACATGTTCCTCCGCTTGTGCGGGCCCCCGTCAATTCCTTTGAGTTTCACCGTTGCCGGCGTACTCCCCAGGTGGAATACTTAATGCTTTCGCTTGGCCGCTTGCGGTATATCGCAAACAGCGAGTATTCATCGTTTACTGTGTGGACTACCAGGGTATCTAATCCTGTTTGATACCCACACTTTCGTGCCTCAGCGTCAGTTGTACCCCGGTAAGCTGCCTTCGCAATTGGAGTTCTTCGTGATATCTAAGCATTTCACCGCTACACCACGAATTCCGCCTACCTTATGTACACTCAAGAATAACAGTATCAACTGCAATTTTACGGTTGAGCCGCAAACTTTCACAACTGACTTATTATTCCGCCTACGCACCCTTTAAACCCAATAAATCCGGATAACGCTCGGATCCTCCGTATTACCGCGGCTGCTGGCACGGAGTTAGCCGATCCTTATTCATAGTATACATACAAAAACCCACACGTGGGTCACTTTATTCTACTATAAAAGAAGTTTACAATCCATAGGACCTTCATCCTTCACGCTACTTGGCTGGTTCAGGCTCTCGCCCATTGACCAATATTCCTCACTGCTGCCTCCCGTAGGAGTTTGGTCCGTGTCTCAGTACCAATGTGGGGGACCTTCCTCTCAGAACCCCTATCCATCGAAGACTTGGTGAGCCGTTACCTCACCAACTATCTAATGGAACGCATCCCCATCCATAACCAATAAATCTTTAACTTTCTCAAGATGCCTTGAAAAAGTACCATCCGGTATTAATCTTTCTTTCGAAAGGCTATCCCAGAGTTATGGGAAGGTTGGATACGTGTTACTCACCCGTGCGCCGGTCGTCAGCGGTATTGCTACCCTGCTACCCCTCGACTTGCATGTGTTAAGCCTGTAGCTAGCGTTCATCCTGAGCCAGGATCAAACTCTTCATTGTAAAAGTTTCATTT
>Ga0183095_11613_pt1 | contig 11141 bp, 9 predicted proteins | sample BioMet4_FD_130346 | JGI IMG/M metagenome (GOLD analysis project Ga0183095, IMG submission 130346) | Microbial communities from bioreactor (seeded with sewage sludge) at LBNL, California, USA - Biofuel metagenome 4 (v2) (version 3) | ecosystem: Engineered > Bioreactor > Anaerobic > Unclassified ...
AGGTCATAAAAATTAATAAAACATGAAAATTGCGATTGTTGGCGCCACCGGATTGGTGGGATGTATGATGAGAAAAGTTTTTGAAGAAAAACGGTATATTACTGATATTTCAGATATTGAATTTTTACTGGTGGCTTCCGAAAAATCGGTAGGCAAAGAAATAGTTTTTAACAACCAGAAATATCGGGTGATGGGCATGCAGGAAGCGGTTGACCGTAAGCCTCAGATTGCCATCTTTTCAGCCGGAGCCGGCACGTCCAGGGAATGGGCGCCCCGTTTTTCGGAAGCAGGAACAACGGTTATTGATAATTCTTCCGCCTGGCGCATGTTTGATGAAATTCCGCTGGTTGTACCCGAAATTAATGCTTCGGTTTTAAGCCGGAAGGATAAAATTATTGCCAATCCTAATTGCTCGACCATTGAAATGGTGCTGGCTTTGGCTCCCTTGCATAAAAAATATAAAATCCACCGGGTAGTGGTTTCCACCTATCAATCGGTAACCGGAACCGGTGTAAAAGCCGTGAAACAGCTCAACAACGAACGCAATGGAATTTCCGGTGATATGGCTTACCCTTATCCGATTGATTTAAATGTTTTGCCTCATGGCGGAAATTTCCAACCCGACGGCTATACTTCGGAAGAACAAAAGTTGCTGGACGAGACCCGTAAAATTTTATCGGATAACAGCATTAGGCTGACATCCACCGTTGTCAGGGTTCCGGTTTTCGGTGGCCATTCCGAGGCGGTGAATGTGGAATTTGAAAATGATTTTGAAACGGAAGAAGTAAAGAGTCTGTTGAGTCAAACTCCGGGTATTGTGGTTCAGGATAATCCTTCGGAATTGTTATATCCCATGCCAAAATATGCCGAAGGCAAGGACGAGGTGTTTGTCGGACGAATCCGCCGCGATTATTCCCAACCCAAATCACTGAATTTATGGGTGGTTTCCGATAATCTTCGCAAAGGTGCGGCTACCAATGCCATACAAATTGCAGCGTATATCATAAAAAACCAGTTGGTTTAGGGTAATGAATCCGGGACAACCGGCAATAAATTTAAACAAAAAACAAAATACAGAGTTTACCGGAAAAATTATGCCGGTAACCGGACGGTGATAAATTTATGAAGATATATAACGATATAAACGAATTTCAGGGAATTAATAATGCCGTCGTAACCATCGGATTGTTTGACGGGGTTCATCTCGGGCATGTGAAAATATTAGACCGGTTAAAAAAAATAGCTCAGAATGAACAGGGCGAAACGCTGGCAATCACTTTTAATCCTCATCCGCGACTGGTTTTAAACAAGGAAAATGCCCAGATAAAATTATTGAATTCGCTTCCCGAAAAAATTAAACTGCTTGAAAAAGCCGGGCTTGACCATTTGCTTATCATTCCTTTTACCGAAAAGTTTGCCGAGCTAAGTCCTGACGAATTTATCGGACGAATACTTATCGAAAAAATACATCCTTCGCACGTTGTGGTTGGTTATAATCATACATTTGGGAAAAATGCCGGCGGCGATTTTATTGATTTACGGAATTTTGCCATTGAGAAAAAGTTTAAGGTGGAAGAAGTAGCCGCCCAAAAACTGGGAAAGTCCAGCATCAGTTCCTCTAAAATCAGGTTGTTGCTTGAAAAGGGCGACATTGAAGAAGCCAATGCCATGCTGGGTTATCCGTATTTTATTTCCGGGAAGGTTGTTCGTGGCCAGCAGCTGGGCAAACTCCTTGGTTTTCCGACAGCGAATATCGAACCGGAAGACAAAAACAAACTTATTCCCGCCAAGGGAGTGTATGCCTGCCGGGTAGAAAGACTGGGAAAAATTTACAAGGGCATGGCAAACATTGGCAACCGGCCTACCGTAAACGGTTCATCGTTGACCATTGAAGCCAATATCTTTGATTTTGATGATGATATTTATGATGAAACCATCAGCATTCATCTGATAGCCCGCATACGCGATGAAAAAAAATTCGGAAGTCTCGATCTGCTCAAGAAACAACTTTCGGAAGACAGGGAAAGTATTAGCAAAATGCTGATATAACTATCATTGCGATCAATGTGAGCTAAAAATTATTTCTGATTATCCTTTTTGTCTTTCTCCGTTTTTTCAGGAAGTTTTTGGCGGTTTACGATCAAACCTATTTCCTTGATATCGGGAGTATCGTATTTTGGAATAATATTTTCAATTTTAACGGTAAAACTTCCTGCTTTGGTGATTTCCAGTTCGCCATGAACAGGGAAAGTGCTTTCAAAAATATCTCCGTTAGGTTTGCCGAGGAATTTGCCGTTTTTGTCCCTCAGCTTAAACTGGTATTCTTTGGCACGTTCCTCACCCGAAGAAATGATGGTAATATAAACGGGCAGAGCATCATAAGCATAATTTGCTGTGTGCCTTACAACAAGGGAAACGTCGTAAATTCCAGGTTTTTCCGCAGGAACATCAAATTTCAGAATGTCGAAGCGATTCCAGGTGGCGTTATCGAATGTATGATATTGTTCAAATACGCGATTGGACGAATTGCACGAAAATAAGGCAATTAAAGCAAGAAAAAGAAAAGTAGCTATGCGACGCTTCATTTTATGTTAATTTTGCTGCAAAGATAACGCATCTGCAATCATGCCAAAACAAAAATATTATGTAGTCTGGAAAGGGAAGGAGCCCGGGATATATTTACGGTGGTCCGAGTGCGAGAAACAGATAAAAGGCTTTGAGGGAGCGTTGTATAAATCGTTTGAAATTAAGGAACAAGCCGAAAAAGCCTACGAATCGAATCCCTGGCAATTTATCGGTAAAAAGGTTGTGAAACAAATAACTCCGGAACAACGGGCAAAGTTTGGCAGTCCGGTTTCCGACAGTCTTTCGGTGGATGCTGCTTGTTCGGGCAATCCGGGAGTTCTTGAATACCGGGGCGTAGACACCCAGTCGGGCATTCAACTTTTTCGCAGGGGACCTTTTCCCGAAGGAACCATAAATATTGGCGAATTCCTTGCCATTGTTCACGGATTGGCTTATCTTGCTCAGCGGCAAAGCAATTTTCCGGTATATTCCGATTCCCGGACGGCTATCAAATGGGTGAAAGATAAAGCGATCAAAACCAAATTAGAGCGAAGTCCAAAGAATGAAAAACTCTTTGAACTGGTTGACCGGGCTATCGTCTGGTTGCAAAACAATCGCTATTCCAACCCGGTTTTAAAATGGGAAACCGAAGCCTGGGGCGAAAATCCGGCCGATTTCGGAAGGAAATAGCCTTAAATTTTCGGTTTCATATCCTTTTAGTGCCATGGAGAAATGGAAACGATAATTTTTATAAAAAAATGTAAACCACCGCTCAATCCTAAGCGAAAAACCACCAGTAAAAGCACGATAGCCACAATCATAGTCCAGTTGATTCCCCTTTTCGAACGGGAATATTTATCAATAAATTTTGGCTTGGCCGTGGTATTGAAAATGATAGGAATAACCAGAAATATAAGAGTTCCCAGGATGATGGAATCGTAAACAAGTATGTTTTCGTGCTGAGGAAGTATGGTGGGGTATTTTATTGCAAAAAGAATTAATCCGCCGACAAACCAGGGAATAATTCCCTGAGCAATGAAAAAGGCAAGCCTGTTTTTCGATTTGATACGGTAAACCGATGTGGCTGTTTCCAGAAAATAACGGGCAGAATAAAAACCAAGGACAGCAAGGATGAAAATAGCGATGATGGCAAACAAAAATTTGAAAGCCACGTGCATATACATCCAGTCGGCCACAAAGCCAAAACCCTGGTCGGTGATAATGCCGGCAACAAAAGCCCCGAAAAACATATTGATGGAATGGAACGCAAGCCAAAGCACAAACAATTTATTCGCCGGTTTGGACGTGCGTTTTAATACCACACGGTGATAAATGGTTCCCATGATAATGGAAATCATTGGACCGGAGAGGGTAATCAGTATGATGTTAAAGGGAGTCCAGAGGGGAGAATTGTTGCCGCAGGGGAAATACAATTCGTAATAGTAGAGTACCGAATCAATTCCGTAATGAGAAGAAATAATAATGACGGCTAACTGATACGTGAAGAAAGCTACCATATAGGCGGCAATGTAAAGCATGGTGGAATTGACAGCATAAATGATGTAGGAAGTCATTTCGAGCTTTTCCTTTTTTACAGGCTCGCTGGCAAATTGCCAGTTTTTTTGCACATCCTTTTCCCTTCGGTGTTTTCTTTTTAATTTGAACAACTTAGCCCAAAGACCACGTTTATAATGTCCTTTTCTGTGCGATTGGTGATGCGATGATGAAAATTTATCGTTTTTAGCCGAAGCCATGAATGGCGCTGGTTTATCCGAAATATCGGCCATATAGTTATCATCAGATGAATGATGGTGATGGTGGTGGTGAGAACTCCCGAACAACTTGCGGCTTAGTTTATTAAAAAAGGCATTGATGCCTCGTTTTTTGGATTGAGAATGGTGTTTTTCCATTAAAAAATATTTATTAACAAAAATATTATTTTTTTCAACAATTTGTTGTACTTTAGCTACAATTTCCGATAATTAACTTTTTGTTAACAAACCGGTTGATTATCTGTATTATTTTTGCAAAAGATAAAAGAAAAACAAACTGTTTGATAAATAAAAAATAAATTGAGTATTAACAAAAAAATTTAAACGATGAAAAAATTTACGCTTTTAGTAAGCATTATTATGCTATTTGCCTTTGCCAAAGTGGGGTGGGGGCAGACAACATTAGTATCATGGAATTTTGATGATCAAAATGCACAAGCAGATGGTGGTATTACAGGAAATGCAACTCAACTAATTACAACTAATTCTACAGGTACAATTTCATATCCTGTAGGTGCTGGTTCAAGTGGATATGCAATAAATAATTCTGGCTGGGATAACGGAAATGGTTCTAAATATTGGCAAATTAATTTTTTGACAACTGGCTATAATACCATTAAAGTATCTTCAAAACAAAAAGGATCAAATACAGGTCCAAGAGATTTTAAAATTCAATATAAAATTGGAGATGCTGGAACATGGACTGATTTAGATGGAGCAACTATTATTACTGTTCTTAATGATGCTTTTGTTTCAGGAGTTGTAGCCAATGTTACATTGCCAGAAACGTGTAATGAACAGACTTCAGTTTATTTGCGATGGATAATGACTTCTAATATCTCAATTAATGGAGGTACTGTAGCAAGTGGAGGAACAGATAGAATAGATGATATAATTATTACAGGAATAGCAAATGGAACAACAATTGTAGCAAATCCTACATTTAGTCCACCTCCAGGGATTTACTACAATAGTCAAAATGTAACTATTTCCTGTGCTACCGAAGGAGCAACCATCCGTTATACAACAAATGGTGTTGATCCAGATGAAACGTCTGACATTTATACTATACCAATTGAAGTAAGTGCGACTACAACCATTAAAGCAAAAGCATATAAAACAGGAATGACTGCTAGCGGAATCTCTACTGCGACTTATTCATTTCCTATTGAAGTAGCAGATATTGCAACTTTAAGAGCTGGTGCAACGGATGGCACTGTTTATAAACTTACCGGTGAGGCTTTGGTTACGTATACGCGTGCTTCCCGTCACCAAAAATATGTGCAGGATGCTACTGGTGCTGTACTTATAGATGATAATGCCGGAATAATTGCCACTACTTATAATATAGGTGATGGCGTTACTGGACTAACAGGTACATTATTACTTTATAACCAATTACTGGAATTTGTTCCGGTTGTTAACCCCGGTGCAGCCACATCTACTGGTAATACGATAACCCCCGAAGTAAAAACATTGACTTCAATTACTTCTGCCGATCAGGCAAAACTTATAAAAATTGAGAATGTAACATTTGATAGTCCAACAGGTAATTTTGCAGTAAACACTAATTACAATATTACTGATGCAAGCGGTACGAGTATTTTCAGAACAGCATTTACTGAGTCTGATTATATTGGTACGCCCATCCCTTCTAATAACTTAGATTTGGTTGTATTAGTTGGACAATATAATGCAAGTATCCAACTTACTTCTCGTAATCTTGCAGATATAACGGCCTACAACCCCGTAACCTTCAACGTGGATATGAGTACAGCAACCGGATTTATTCCCGGTACCGATGTTGTTTATTTAGCAGGTAGTTTTCCTGGCGCTGCCTGGAATGAACCCGGCACAAATCCTGATATGCTTATGTCGCAGGTTGGTTCTACTTTGATTTATACCCTTACCCTGCAACTTCCTGCCGATACATACCAATATAAATATTTTAAAAATGGTAGTTGGTTTCATGGTGAATGGGATGGCAATCCTAACCGTATTTTAAACGTTTCCGGTACAACTACAACAAATGACGTGTGGGCATTATATAATTCCACCACATGGACCGGAGCTGTGGATTCTGATTGGGCAAATGCAGGAAACTGGACAAATAATGTACCTTATGAGGGATTAAACGTTACTATTCCTGCTGGCTTGACCAATTATCCTGTACTTACAGCTAATGGTAGTTGTCAAAATATTACCATTGCTTCCGGAGCATCTTTGCTTGATGGTGGCTTTTTAACTGTTGCCGGAACAGCTACCGTACAACAAACAATAGAAGGCGTATTGGCAGGTTCTAACAATAATGATAAATGGCACCTGATTTCACAGCCGGTTGCCAGTATTTTGGCAAGCGATGTGTTTACCTATTGCTATCTGAAAGAATTTAATGAACTCACTGGTTTGTATGAAAACACACCCGGTGGTACTACGCTTAGCACTGTTGGTAAAGGGTATTCCACTATGTACAGTTACGAAAGCGGCGCTCCCACCAGCAAGACCCTTGAATTTACCGGCGCTTTAAATACCGGTGCTCAGTCTGTAGCATTAACCTATACTCCCGGAATCCCCGGAACGGGTGGCAATGGCTGGAATCTGGTTGGAAACCCCTATCCCTCGGCTATTGACTGGGATGCAGTAACTGGATGGACAATACCTGCCGGAATGGATAGCTCCATTTATTTCTGGAATAATACATTAGATGGTGGACTTGGAAACTACATGTACTATATTGGTGCTGGTGGAACCAACCACGGCACAGGCGTAAACGGCGGAACCAATATTATTCCTGCCATGCAGGGCTTTTTCGTGAAGACTACGGCTGCCGGTAGTTTAGCTATGGCCAATACTGTTCGCGTAAATAATACAGTAACGCCATTCTACAAAAGCGAACCGACCGTTCCTTTCCTCCGCCTACTGGTAAATAGCGGAAATTATTCCGACGAAACAGTTGTTCGTTTTGATGCCAATGCAACGGCCGGAGCCGATAATGCGTATGATGCATGGAAACTGTTTGCTGATAATGTTCCTCAGTTGTACACAAAAACCAGCGATAATGTAGATTTGGCGATCAATACCTTGGCTTCAGTGGAAAATACTTCCGAAATTCCATTGAATTTCCGTCCGGGTGTTTCGGGTAATTTCACCATAAATGCAACTGAAGTAAAGAATTTTGATGCGGCACCTGTTATGTTAACAGATAATGTTTTGAATGTAACTCAGAATTTATGTGTTAATCCGGTTTATACTTTTACGGCAAATGCCAACGACAACAGCGATCGTTTTACCCTTCGTTTCAAATCGTCGACCGGAATTGGCGAAAACAATAAACAAAATGTTAAAGTCTATGCCAATGGCAATACCATTTTCATCAACCCGGGCACCACAAAATTGCAGGGTGAAGTGATTGTTTATGATATCCTCGGCAACCAGATCGTGAAGAACCGTCTGAACAACGAATCCTCGGTTTACAGCATCAGTCTTAACAATCCTATGGGTTATTATATGGTGAAATTAATTTCCGCTCAGGGCGTTTATACACAAAAAGTATTTATTAAATGATTAATGTTTAATTTCTAATTTCTAATTCATTTGCACAAATAAGATGGAGAAAGATCTTGTACAACGGACAAAAACATTTGCACATAGATGTATAAAGGTTGCAATTTCTCTGCCTTCCGGCAAATTGAGTAGTCATATAGAAGGTCAATTGATCAGATGTTCAACGTCGGTGGCAGCCAATTATCGTGCAGCTTGTGTTGCTCAGTCAAAAAAAAGTTTTATCTCAAAATTAGGAATTGTGATAGAAGAAGCAGATGAGAGTTGTTTTTGGCTTGAGTTTTTGGTTGAAGAAAATCTATTAAAAATGGAATTAATTCAGCCATTACTCAAAGAGTCTTTAGAGTTGACAGCCATCTTTGTTGCATCTCGCAAAACGGCCCAAAGCAGAAATTAATCATTAAAAAATAATCATTAATCATTAGGCATTAATTATTAGGCATTAAAAAATAATCATTAATCATTCAAACGATATGAAAAAAGCAATCAGATTATTACTCGTTACAGGATTTCTTCTAACAGCTCCCATGCTTTTCAGCCAACCGGCACCCAATAATGGTGGAATAGGCGGCGGTAATACAAATGGTGGCCCTATAGGTGGCAGCGCTCCCGGCGGTGGCGCACCCATTGATGGTGGCTTAAGCATTTTATTACTGTTAGGCGCTGCCTACGGCGCAAAAAAAGTTTATGCGATGCGCAAAGAAGTCAATGAATAAAAAGATACAACGGCATTTCGTCATTGCTGTTGTTGATAAGTAAAGTTGTTATTGCAAACATCCCCCTTTCCGGACGGACAAGGGGGATGTTTATTTTTTAGGTAAATACTAACGGCATCACCTCTTCCGCATAGCAGCATTACCCTTTCCGCATAACAGCATCACCCTTTCCGCACAACAACATTTGGATAAATACTAATGGCATCACCTATTCCGCCTAACAGCGCCTCCCCTTTGGGGAGGTTGGGAGAGGTTTTCGCCTAACAGCGCCTCCCCTTTGGGGAGGTTGGGAGGGGTTTATTTCAGCACAATACTACCCTCGCCTATCATCGCATTATCGCAGAATACCGAAACAAAGTATTTGCCTTCCTGTAAAGCACTTTTTCCTTCACGGTTAATCCAGTAGGTGCAGATGTCCATAGCCTGGTTCTGGTAGTTTACGTCTTCGCGTATGGAATACTGAAGTTTTTCGCCGTTAAACATAAAGGAATAATCATCCGATTTGCCTTTTACCAGAATCTTGTTATCAGGCCTGGCGATGCGGACATAAATGGTTTTCATGCCGGGAGTAAGAATAAGATTTTCGCTGAGCGTGAAACAAACTTTGAGTTTATTGGCACGGCGTGCTTTTTCGGTATCTTTTTCCTTCGAGCCGCTGGCTTTAAGTACAACGGCTTTGGCTGTGATGTTATAGGCTTTAAGCACGGAAGCCTTGCTCACTTTTCCTTTCAGATCCTCGCGATCCTTCGAAAGCACAACATTTTTCTGTTGTTCCTGTTGGTAATTCGTTTTTATCTGAACATTTTCTTCTTTTAATTCACGGTTAACGGTGTAAAGGGAATCTATCTGCCGGATATAACCCTGGGCAATGCCGCGGAGCAAATCAAGTTTGTGTTTAATTTGATTGTAGTCGCCCTGCTTTGCGATGAGGCGGCGAATTTCACTGGCGTTTTTCTGGATGATTTCGTCTTTTTCCTTGAGGTTATTGGAAAGAGTTCCGTATTCGCCTTTAATTTTTTCATGCTCGGCAAGCAGGGAATCCAGTTGCGACTGAAGGTTATTATTCATTTTAGCCTTTTCTACAAAAACAGTTTTGACTTCCAGCTTATTTTTATTCACCACCAGCCTCCAGCTTAAAATAATAATGATGACGAGAAGCAGGGCAATAATGATCTTGTAAATATTGGTATTTGTATTATTTTGTTCCATGATAAAAGATGATATAACGATTCAATGTGCAAATATACGCCATTGAGTTTAAATGGGCAACAAAAAAAGGAACTTCGTTTGTTGAAGTTCCTTTTTGATAAAAAGTTGAAAGCGGATTATTTGTTTTCAATCACTTTATAGCGGTTTCCGGTTTCCTTAACGATGCGGCGGAGCCATTCATCGCCATAGCCGGGTTGACTAACTTTCGGATTCATGTTGTTGCCGTCTTTGGTTTTGATGTTACCATCCATATATTTGGTAAAGAGGTAAGCATACAATTCCTGCCAGCGTTTTACGGTTCCGTTGCCGGCATTTACCGAGTAATCGGTGATAAATTTAATGCCTAAGGCTTTATCTTTATTGTAAAGCTGCAAGGCGGCAGCATCCACGGCGGAAGTATTAGCAATATATTTGCTTTCGAGTTCCGACTGAACGCTCTGAATTTCGGGTATCATGTCGCGGTAGCGGGTATAAGCCCAGTTGGAGACCATGTTAAAAGTCCAGAAAGCGGAATTGAAAGTGAATTCCATCATAGAGCCGTTGCCTACGGCATAACTTTCGGGTACAGTTGTCATGCCGCAATACATGGGAGTGTATACAGTGCTGTAGGTATCGTCCACACCAAACCAGTTAATACCACCGATAGGTCCGGGCAGCCAGTTGCGGCTTTGGGCAATAAAAGAGAAACCGGTTTGCTGGGTAGAGGTGGCACGTTCGTGTACATAATTTCCTCCGTCAACCGACCAGGTCATCGGACGCCAGCGATAGGGGAGGTTGTAGGGTCCCGAACCGATATCCTGGGTCATATCCATAGGCGTACCTTCGTAATGGTCGCGCATCATCCACATGACGTCTTTTACGCTGATTTTTCTGTCGGGTTTAATCCATAAAGGCATGCGGTTTTTAAGGTTGGCACCCATGGCATAATCGGTATATTTATCCATGGTTGAATTTACTTTACGGAATCCTGCCCACACGCGGGCTTCGCAAAAACGTGCTCCGTCGAAGGTGATGGGTTGATAAGCATCGCAGAAACTGAAATCTTTATCTTCGCCTGTGAAATATCCTTTAGCGCGGGCAAAAGAGATGACGTCGGGCGAATAAATGCAGTTTTCGGGATCGTTGAGCGGAAAGGTGGAGATACGCGATTGGTTAGCGTGACCGGAAATATATCCGTCGGGGATGCGTTGGGCTACCCATACGGCGCCTAACACTTTCTGTGCTACTGCTTTTTTTGATTTTTTAGCTTTTACGTCCATTAGCGGGGTTTTGCCTTTGCCAATCATTTCCAATATCCATACTTCGTTAGGATCGGAGA
>Ga0183095_11615_pt1 | contig 11069 bp, 6 predicted proteins | sample BioMet4_FD_130346 | JGI IMG/M metagenome (GOLD analysis project Ga0183095, IMG submission 130346) | Microbial communities from bioreactor (seeded with sewage sludge) at LBNL, California, USA - Biofuel metagenome 4 (v2) (version 3) | ecosystem: Engineered > Bioreactor > Anaerobic > Unclassified ...
CTCGGCTGGGCACCGTCCCGGCCCCTGCGCGCCGGCATGGAAAAAACCTACGCCTGGATCGCCGAGGAAGTGCGGCGCGCGCGGCAGGAGTAGGGGTAGGGAAGAAAAGAGAAAGATGCCTCCGGCGGCCGGGGGCATGATGCCCCCGGACCCCTCGCACGAAAGGCAACGTTTCATGCAGGGGACTATTCGGAAAAGATGGCCCCGGGGCAGGGGGCCTGGGGGGAATGATTCCCCCCAGCGGGTCCAGGGCAGCGCCTCGCTCGTCCGCCCGTCGAAGACGATAAAACCACGAGGGTGCGTATGCGTCTATCCGTCATCGGACTCGGCAAATTGGGCGCCAGCATGGCGGCCTGCTTTGCGGGCAAGGGCTTTTCCGTGGTCGGCGTGGATGTCGATCCCCGGGCAGTGGCCGCGGTCAACGCCGGCCGGGCACCGGTCGGGGAAACCGGGCTCGACGAGGCCATTGCCGCCAATCGCCACCGGCTGCGCGCCACCCTCGACCATGCCGCAGCCGTGCGCGAATCGGACGTGAGCTTCGTCATCGTGCCCACGCCGAGCGATTCCCGGGGCGCCTTTTCCCTGCAGTACGCCAAATTCGCCTTCGAGGCCCTGGGTCGGGGCCTGGCCGAGAAGGACGGCTATCACGTCATCGTGCTGACCAGCACCGTGCTCCCCGGTTCCATGCGCTACGGGTTGCTGCCGGTCCTTGAAAAGGCTTCCGGCAAGCGGTGCGGCCCGGACTTCGGGCTGTGCTACAACCCGGAATTCATCGCCCTGGGCTCGGTGATGCACGATTTCCTCAATCCGGATTTCTATCTGCTGGGTGAATTCGACCGACGCGCCGGCGACATGGTGGCGGCGGTGCATGTCCGGTCCTCGGAGAACAAGGCCCCCATCGCCCGCATGAGCCTGGAAAACGCCGAACTGACCAAGGTGGCCCTCAACAGCGCCGTGACCATGAAAATCTCCCTGGCCAACATGCTGTGCGAACTGGCCGAACGGATCCCCGGCGGCGATATCGACGTCGTGACCAAAGCCATCGGCTCCGACGCGCGCATCGGACACAAATATTTCACCGGCGGCCTCGGATTCGGCGGACCGTGCTTTCCCCGGGACAACGTGGCCCTGGGCTTTACGGGCCGTCATCTCGGCGTGGCCTGCGACCTGCTGGCCGTCAACGACGCCTACAACCGCGGCAAGCCGGCCCGGCTCACCGAGCAACTCAAGCAACGCCTTCCGGCCGGCACCACCGTGGCCGTGCTGGGCCTGGCCTACAAACCCGCCACCCACGTGGTGGAGGAATCCCAGAGTCTGGAGCTGTGCAAGCGCCTGTCCGACGCCGGCTACCGGGTCATCGGTTACGATCCCCTGGCCGGCGATGCGGCCAAGACGGTCCTGGCCTATCATACCCTGGTGGCGCCTACCCTGGAAGAATGCCTGCGCAATGCCGGAGCGGTGGTGGTGACCGCCCGCGATCCCGCCTTCACGGGGCTTGACGCGAAAACCCTGCTCGGCGGACGCGACCACATGATCGTGGTGGACTGCTGGCGCTGCCTGGCCCCGGAAGTGGCGCAGCATCCCGGCATCGACTATATCGCCCTTGGCCGCTGCCGGGACGACACGGCCGCGGCCAAGGTGTTGCGCGACCTGTGGGGATCGCAGGAGGGCTAAGGGCATGGACGCACGAAAGCTCGCCGTACCGGCCTCATGAACGTCCTGGCCCTCATCCCGGCCCGGGGCGGCTCCAAGGGGCTGCCCGGAAAGAATATCCGGCCCCTGGCCGGCAAGCCCCTGCTCGCCTATTCCATCGAAAGCGCCCGGCGCTGCCCGCACATCACGCGGGTGGTGGTGTCCACGGACAGCCCGGAAATAGCCGACGTGGCCATTCGGTACGGGGCCGAAGTCCCGTTTTTGCGTCCGTCGTATTTGGCCGGGGACAAGGCTTCCGTGGGCCAGGCCCTGGCGGAAACCCGCAACCGTTTGGCCCGCGAGGAAAACTACGCACCGGACATCACCCTGGAGTTTTTTCCCACCAGCCCGTTTCGTAGCGACGACCTGGTCCGTTTCCTGGCCGAGCGATTGCTCGAGGGATATTCCTCCGTCGGTACGGCGCGATCCGTGAATCTCGGCCAGCACGCCCTGTTTTTCCCCGACGCGGCCGGCCGCTTGCGCCCCCTGACCGAAGAGGGTCCGCCCTCCGTCCTGCCGCCCCAGCGGCGCTACGGCATCCTCAGCGGCGGTAACGCCCGGGGCCCCCTGGGGCCCTACCTGTATCGGGTGACCGATCCGGTCATGCTGGTGGACATCGACACGCCGGAGGATTTTCAGCTGGCCGAAGCCATTTTGCAGGCCGGAGTGTTCGATTTCACCGCCTCTGCGTCGCCGCTGCCGGTGGTGGCACCGGCGACGCCGGCACCGGCCCCCCGCCCCCTGGAGCTGGCCTTGCCGCTCCTGACCCTGGGCGAGATTCCGGCCGGGAAGCGGACCACGGACCGGGACCTGCTGCGCGGGGCCCTGGGGCAGGGCCTGCCGCGACTGTGCCGGGATCTGGCCGCCCGGCTGGAAGCGGCCGGTCCGGAAATTCCGCAAGACACGCTCCTGGCCGATCTGGAACGCTTGGCCAGCCTCGACCCCGGGCTTCCTGCCCTGGGCAAACTGTTGGATCGGGGGATGGCGGCGGCCGACGCCGGCCGACTGCCGGCCGGAGCGGTGGGAAGCCTGGCCGCGCTGTTCCTCCATCCCGAGCGGACATGGAACCTGGGGCTGGACAATCTGGTGGCCGTGGCCGGCATGGCCGCCAACCGGGCCAGGAAGTACGGCCACGGCCTGCCCTTGCTGGCAGCCGCCGACTGGGAGCGGGTCCGCCGCCCCGAATACCATCTGGACCGATTTTTCAGCCTGCTCCCCCTGGGGCTTGCCGGCGAACGAGAGGCGGCCCGGATGGTGCGCGGGCTGGCCGTCAGCCTGCGCCACAAACTGGCGGACGATGCCGGGCTGCAAGGCATGCTCGGGACCACTTTCGGCTTTATCGGCCAGGAGGAGGCAGCGGATCTGCTGCAGCCGTTGTTACCCGAGGCCATGGCCACGCCGGAACGTTTTTTCCCCATGCTGAGCGCCTTGATCCTGTGCCATCGGCAGGAGACGGGACGACGTTTTTTCACCCGTCAGGGGAAAGAGGCCCTGCGTGGCCTGGCCTATGACCCCGTGCAACGCGCCAATCTGGCCTCGCTGCTCTTGCGCCTGGGTCTGTCCGGACCGGCCCGGACCCAGATGACCAGTGCGGCCCTCGAACAGGGCCCCCCTTCGGACGTGACCCTGCGTTTCACCGTGCATGGCCTGGTGCGCGTGGGGCGGGCCGGATTGGCCCGGCGTCTCATGCGGGACTTTGCCGCCCGGGCCGACTTGCCGGGGAACGTCGCTTCCCTGACGGCCCTGGCCCAGGCCCGGCTCTCGGCCGGGCAGCCGGGGCTGGCCCGCCGGCTGCTCGCCGCCGTGGACATCGACCGCCTGGATACGCCGCTTCTGGTGTCGACCTTCATGGAGCTTTTCGAGCGGTCCAGGGCCACCGACCAGTTGTCGGCCCTGGGAGAACGCTGGTTTCCCGAGGATGCCTTGCCCGGGCCTTCCGATTGGCAGCACCATTTTTCCCTGGCGGCGCACCGGCATACCCTGCCCGGGCTGTTGGACCGGACCAAGGCCGCCGTCAAAAAGTCGGGCGGCCATCCTTCCCTCGTCCAAGGGTTGCATCACATCGCCTTGTGGGCCGGGGACACGGCCACCGCCTTGGAAACCGCCGCCCGCATGACGGTTCTGCCCGAAATCTATCCGGGTAATGCCTGCCAGGCGATAGGCACCTCCCTGTTGCTCCAAGGACAGTTGGAAGCCGCGGTAGCCGTGCTGGGCCAAAGGCGGGATATCGCCGCCTTTCAGGCCATGCATCTGGCGGGGTGTATCGACGTCTGGGAACCTTTTTTCAATCTGGCCAGACTGCTGCACCGGCTCGGTCGGCCGGAAGAGGCCCTGGCCGTGGTGACGGACGGATTGCGGTTGGAAAATACGTGGCATAATCCCTGCCTGGCCCTGCGGGTGCTGCTGCGGCAGGAGACGGGCAAAAGGGCGTTCGTGCCCGGCGACGTGCGGCTGTTCGTACGTCTGGGCGACAGCCATACCGCCCAACGCAGCCTGGTCGGCCCCTGGCTGCATCTTGAGGCGATCCGGCTGGCCAAGGCGTTGGGCGACCACGCCGGAGCGGCCCGGATCGCCCGGACCAGGCTTGCCCATTGGACCATCCTGGAGCCCGCGGCCCGCCGGGCTCTGGCCACGGCGCCCCTCGAAAGCCCCGACGTCCCGTGCGCGGCCCTGCTCGCGACGGCCCAGGCCGCTTTTTTCCCGCACCGGCGCGGCACCTACTGGAACGACCTGCTGGCGGCCGACCTGGAGGGGAACTGACCCATGTCCAGCCATGCCCCCGTCCTGACCGTGCTGCCGGTCTTGTTCGCCAATGGGGACGAACGGGCCTTTTTCGCCGCCCGGCCGGAACTGCTCGCCGGTCTTGTCGGGGAGATTCTGGCCACTCCCGGCCTTGCCAGGCTGTGCATCGTGGCCGAGGAGGGCGTTTCCCTGCCGCCTGCGGACGCCGCGCGGGTACAGGTGATCCGCCTGCCCGCGGTCGACCGTCCCCGCACGGCGGCGCATCCTTTCGACTGCCCGGGCCTGGCCGCCGCCCTGGCCGACCCGGACCAGGCCGCCTGGAAGCACGTGCTGTGCCTGGATAGCCGCCAGCCGCGCCAAACGGCCGCCGCCCTGGCCGCCGCCCTGGACCGTTATTTCCGGGAAACGCCGCCGGTCATGGTTTCGGTGCGTCCGGTCCAGGACCATCCCTGCCAGTTCCTGCGCCACGCCCGCACCCTGGAACAAGGGCTGATCCATCTGTTCGAAGCCGCTTGCGCCCGGATTCCCGGGCTGCCGCCGGGGCTGCCCCATCGGGTCGGCCGGCCCGTGCCCGTGGACTGGTCCGAGTTGCCGGCGATCCGCGAAAGCGGGGAACGGCCGGGAAGCCTCTGTGCCCCGGATCCGGACGCCGGTGAGGCCGGGGTGCGCCCGGTGGCGCCGGATCGGGCCGCGAAGGAGCCGGTGGTGTGGCTGGTTGCCGGGCCCGATCGGGCCCGGGTGCTGGTGCATCCACGTCTGCTCGCCGCACCGCCCCGGGTTGCGGCCGGGGTCATTCATGGCGACCTGTTTCGCCCGGAGCCGAAGAGAGCGGTCCTGACCGGGCCGGATGGCGGTCTGGAAATAGCGTTCGGGGCCGGGGCCGGCGAAACCGTCGTCTTGTTGGCTGCCTGCGCCGCCTCGGGCCGGGCCGGCGAGGCGGTGCGCCTGTTGCCCCGCCAGGGGGACGGCCGGGTGGTCTACACGCCGGACGCGGCCGCCCCGTGCGGTCTGCTTTTCACGCGGCTGCTGCTGGTGGAGGACGGGCCGTTCGACCTGGCCTTCCCGTTCCGGCCGGAGGATGCGCCCTGGGCCTGGGACCGAGGCGGCGCCCTGGTGGAAGACGCCACCGGCCAGCACCTGCTTGGACGTCAGGATTTTCCCCCGGTGCTGGCCCGGGAGCCCGGCCTTGCCCTGTTTCGGCGCGACCGGCCCCTGGATGCCGTGGCCGCCCTGGTAGCGGCCGGGCAGGCCTTGGGTTGGAGCATCGACCATTCCGCCCTGGATATCCGCTCCGCCCGGGACGCCGCCCTGGAGGGATGCCGTTTGCGGGCCCTGGCCGCCAAGGTTCCCCCGGTAGCGGCCGGGCCGAAAAACACTGCGACAGGGGAACCCCAAAATGCAAGATGATACGCTAAAATTCCTAACGAAAATGTTGCTCGATACCATACGGCCCGGGATGCGGCTTCTTCTGCTGGGCGCCTTTCCCTTGGACGTCGTCACACGGTTGCCCGAGACCTTGGGCGGCCCGGCGAGCGTCAGGCTGGTCATCGAGGACAACATGGCCGCCCTCGCTGTGTTGCGCGCATTGCGCCACGTAGCGCCGCCATGCCGTCCCTGCGTGGATATCGCTGCATCGGGCTTCGCGTCGTTTCTCGCCGGCAACGGTGAACGGCTCCTGGCGGCCGCCTCCCCCCTGTGCCTTGTCGCCGCCGCCTCGGACATCGCCTTGACGGCAATCGCCTATTTGGTCCGGACCAAACCGAGCGCGCCCGTCTCCCTGCTCGGAACGCTTGCCCCCGAAGCCGTCGCGGACGCGACGGCGGCACTCAAGCGCATCGGCTATCGGCTGACGGCGGAGGCCGGGCCGGCCGGCCCGGCCGTCCTCTTCACCGCCAGTCGGGAAGAAGCGGCGGCCGCCGCTCCGAATCAACCGGCAGCGACGCCTGCCCCGACGACCGCTCGTCCCATCGTCATCATCTCTTCCTGCAAGGATGCCGATGCATCTGGAGACGCCCGCTACAACGGCGGGTATAAGATCTATAATCTTTGGGTAAAGTTGCTGCGGGGAAAAGGGTTCCAAGCCTATATCGCCACCTATGACGGAAGTCATACCCCGTGGCTTATCGAACATCAGCCAACGATTTCCCTCAATACGGTAAAAAAATGGAAAGACGCAGGCCTGCCATTACAATTCGTTACCGGTTGGGCTGATGCAACCGCCTTTATCGAACTGGCGGATTCACTCTATTATTATGATTGCGAACTTACCTATAGCAGCGGCCCCCATAAGGACATCCTGGCCAGGCTCATTCAATCCGGAAAAATAAAAACAATCGGATCAAATTCAAGAATACAACAGGGTTGGCACATGGCGACCTGGGGCCGGCACGTGTCATTGATCACCGAATGGTGCGATACGCACTACTGGGTATCTGCGCCCGAGCTGCGGCAACCAGGCCGCATCGGCTATATGAACGAGGGACCGCATGTCCCGGCCCATGTGGAGAGAATCGCCCAGGCCTGCCGCGCGGCCGGCCTGCCGGCCGAATTCGTGCTGCTCCAGGGCGACGAGGCCCACATCCTCGCATCCATGCAGCAGTGCGATATCTTTTTGGGGCTGAACCTGGGCAAGCATCCGCTTTGGGGAGAGGGCTGCCCCATCCCTCCCCTTGAGGCGCTGCACGCCGGTTGCGTGCTTGTCGCCTATGACGTCCTGGGCAATCGGGAATATCTGCTGCCGGAAGGCAGCGGGGTCCTCATCTCCCGGGGAGACGTGGCGGCCATGGCCCGGGAAACGGTACGCCTGCTGCGGGATCCGGACCGGAAAGAGCGGCTGCGCCGCCAGGGAACCGCCTTGGCCAAAAGCACCTTTACGCCCGAGACGTGCTGGCCGCCGGTCCGTGAGTTTCTCGGCCTGGCCGAACCGCCCCACCTCGCGCCGCTTGACGTCGCCACACTGTCGCGTCCCGAAATCGAACGGCTGCTCGGCGCCCAGGCGTTTATCGCCGTGGACGAGATCAGCGTCTTTGTCCGTTACGCCGCCGCCTCGACCAGACTGCTGGAGATCGGCGCCGCCTACGGCGCCTCGTCCTTTCTGCTGTTGGCGACTTCGCCGGCCGCGGCCAAGGTGTGGTCGGTGGACCCCTTCACCGGGGATTCCATGGAGGATTTCCATCCCGCCGCCACGGACTGTCATGCCAATGTCACCCGGGCCCTGGACGGCGCCGGCCAACCCGAGGCCTTGGGCAAATGGACCCTTCTGGTGGATGACAGCCACAGTGCCGCGCTGGACTGGAAGGACCCAGAACCGCTGGATTTCCTGTATCTCGACGGGGACCATCGCTACGGGCCCGTGCGCCGCGACTTCGAGGATTGGCAGGGCTTCGTGCGCCCGGGTGGCGTCATTCTCCTGCACGACTCCCGGCGCCTGCCCGATACGCCGGAAAACGTGTTCAACCGGGGCTGGCCTGGTCCCACTCGCCTGGCCCGGGAACTGGCCCAAGACAACCGCGTGGAACTCGTGGAAGAGGTTTTCTCCCTTTCGATCTTTCGAAAACGCTAGGGAAGCCCTGGGATAGTGCCGTGCCCGGCAACGGCGTTGCCTCGCAGCCGCGGCACTGGTCCCAGAGCGATGGAGCAGGACATGCGGAAAACAGCGATAAAACATTTCCTGGCGCTGCTGAAAAAATACGGCGTTGCGGTCGACCAGGCCAAAACGATCGACGTGGGCGGCGCCCAGGAAGTCTACTTCGAGGGCCAATTCATCGCTAACCCCCTGGGCAAATTGTGCCCGAACATCCGCTATCTCGAAGAAGGGTTCAGTTCGGAAAGGATCAAGACCTCCGCCGACATGATCGCCGACTTTCTCGATCCGCAAACCATAGTACCCCTCCGGGCTGGCTACGATCTCGTTTTGAGTTTCGATACCTTGGAACACGTCAGGGACCCCTTTCTCTTTTGTGAGCATCTGATCGCCGTGGCCAAGCCCGGGGCCTACCTCTTCGTGGCCACGGTCTTTGACTGGCCGTATCACCCCGCGCCCGAGGATTATTTCCGTTTTTCGCCGGCCGGACTGCGCGAATTGTTCGAAAACCCGCGCAACGCCCTTACCGGCTCGTTTTCGGTGCTTTATGCCGATTGGGACGAGGACAAAAAAGGTGTTTTTCTGGTCGGACGCCGCCTCCCCGAAAACGCCGCCCGGCTCCCTGGGAAAACACCGGACTTGGCGAAACTTTGCGCGACTCTCGAAAAAGGTCTGCCCAGATCCACCCAGGACATCCTGGCGGAGTTCGATCTCCTGAGCGGCCACCCCTGGGCGCACCATGCCTCTTCTCCGGTGACCAATTATTACGGGTGCCTGTATGGCCTCGTCGCGGCTTTCGCACCGACCAGGATTCTAGAGGTCGGCACCGCTTTCGGCATGTCCGGTGCGACCATGCTTGCCGCCGCGCCGCGCGTCGACCTCTTCGTGACCATGGACCTGGGCATTTTCGGCAAGCAGTTGGGTATGGACCAGGACAACACGGCATTTGCCCGGCAAAAAATCCATGCCTGGTGCGACAAAAAGCATATTCCCCTGTCGGCCGTCCGTTTTTTCAAGGTCAACACCCAGCCTGGCGGCGGAACGGACAATGACGGCGACATGGTGGACGCCCCCCGCTGGCGGGATGTCCCGGAGCTGCTGGCTTTGCTTGCGCCGCAAAGCTTCGATGTCGCCTTCGTGGACGGCAAGCATACGGAGGACGGGCTCTATAACGATCTGTGTTCCTTCTGGGAATTTTTGCGGCCCGGGGGATTGCTCGTCTGTGACGATCTGCACGAGGAGGAGGACTACAAGGGGCATTTCGTTTGGGCCGGCCAGACCCTTGCTTCCTTCCGCCGCTTTGTCAGCCGCTCTGCCGATGCCATCGAGGAATGGCGCATCTGGAATTTCCCCCATGTCCTGCCGGAAGGAAAATACGGCCTCCGCCCGTTTGGCCTCATCAAGAAAAAAGCCTGATACGGCGCACGAAAACAGGACCATACGGCCGCATTGAAAACCGCACCGTCCCATTTGCCAACGAAGGAGCGTCACCATGTCTGCCCATGACGGCCATCCCCCCCTTACCCCCGGCCAGGACGCCGGGTTGGTCCTTTTCGCCATGCCCAAGGCCTTTGCCGGCCATATAGGGACCATCCAGCGCAATGCCATCGAAAGTTGGACCCGCCTTTCACCCCGGCCGCGCATCCTGCTTTTGGGCGACGATGCCGGCACGGCCGAGATAGCCGCCGCCCTCGGTTGCGACCATATCCCGGAGGTCCCCCGCAACGCCGCCGGCACCCCGCTGGTCAGCGGCCTGTTCGAGGCCGCCGCCCGGTATGCCCCCAACGACGTTCTGGCCTACGTCAACGCCGACATCATTTTGTTCGACAATTTCATGAGCGCCGTGGCCGCTGCCCGGAACCGCTTCGACGCGTTCCTCATGATCGGCCGGCGCCACGATCTGACCTGGGACCGGAGCATCGATTTCGACCAGCCCGACTGGCGCGGGGACCTGCTGCGGGAACTCGCGGCCACGGGCATTCTTCACGCCGAATGCGGCTTGGACTATTTCGTCCATACCCCGGGTTTGTGGGGGGACATTCCGCCGTTCGCCCTGGGGCGAACCGCCTGGGACAACTGGCTGGTTTCCGCCCCCCTGGCCCGGGGCAATGTCGTGCTCAACGCCTCGGCCGTGGTGACGGCCATCCACCAGAACCACGATTACAAGCATATTCCCCAAGGAGTCCATGCCGCCTATTTCGGGGAAGAGGCGAGCGCCAACCGGGCCATGGCCGAGGCCACCGGCATCAGTTGCACCGGCACCTGCTGCGATGCCGCCTACGCCTTCGCCCCGGACGGCCGAATCGTGCCCCAGGTCGGCGCCAAGCCCCAATTCGAGTCCGAGGCCTTCAAGACGCAGCGCCAACAATGGCTGGAAGCGGGCATCGAACGCTGCCTCCGGGCCCAAAAGCCCCGGCTGGCCTTGATGCATCTGGAAGAATTGGCCTTCCACTCTCCCGATGATCCTGCCATCGCCGCCCGGCTCGAAGCTATGCGGCGGCAGGTTGCCGAGACCGCTGCATGACCGTCGGGACCGGCCTGGCCACCCCGGTGTGCCTCATCATCCACCGCCGACCGGAGACCACCCGGCAGGTCCTGGCCGCCATCCGAACCGTCCGGCCAAGACGGCTTTTCGTGGTGGCCGACGGGCCGCGTCCCCAGGTCCCGGGAGAAGCCGCGCTTTGCCGCGCCGCCCGGGAAGCCGCCTTGTCCGTGGATTGGGACTGCACTGTCACGCCGCTTTTCGCCGCAGGCAACCTGGGCCTGCGCGACCGGGTCCGGTCCGGACTCGATGCGGTGTTCGCGGCCGTGCCCGAAGCCATCATCCTGGAGGACGATTGTCGACCCGACCCCACCTTTTTTCGCTACGCGGCGGAGCTGCTCGAACGCTACCGCGACGACCCGCGCGTCATGCTCATATCCGGAGACAACGCCCACGGCGTGCATCCCCGGCAGGCGAGCTACGCGTTCACGCGCTATGCGCTGATCTGGGGTTGGGCCACCTGGCGCCGGGCCTGGGCCCTCTACGACGACACCATGGCCGATTGGCCCG
>Ga0183095_11620_pt1 | contig 10969 bp, 9 predicted proteins | sample BioMet4_FD_130346 | JGI IMG/M metagenome (GOLD analysis project Ga0183095, IMG submission 130346) | Microbial communities from bioreactor (seeded with sewage sludge) at LBNL, California, USA - Biofuel metagenome 4 (v2) (version 3) | ecosystem: Engineered > Bioreactor > Anaerobic > Unclassified ...
AGGTCATAAAAATTAATAAAACATGAAAATTGCGATTGTTGGCGCCACCGGATTGGTGGGATGTATGATGAGAAAAGTTTTTGAAGAAAAACGGTATATTACTGATATTTCAGATATTGAATTTTTATTAGTAGCTTCCGAAAAATCGGTAGGCAAAGAAATCGTTTTTAACAATCAGAAATATCGGGTAATGGGCATGCAGGAGGCAGTTGACTGTAAGCCTCAGATTGCCATCTTTTCAGCCGGAGCCGGCACATCCAAGGAATGGGCACCCCGTTTTTCGGAAGCAGGGGCAACGGTTATTGATAATTCTTCTGCCTGGCGTATGTTTGATGAAATTCCGCTGGTTGTACCCGAAATCAATGCTTCGGTTTTAAGCCGTAAGGATAAAATTATTGCCAATCCGAATTGTTCAACCATTGAAATGGTGTTGGCTTTGGCTCCTTTGCATAAAAAGTATAAAATCCGCAGGGTAGTGGTTTCCACCTATCAATCGGTAACCGGAACCGGTGTAAAAGCCGTGAAACAGCTCAACAACGAACGCAATGGAATTTCCGGTGATATGGCTTACCCTTATCCGATTGATTTAAATGTTTTGCCTCATGGCGGAAATTTTCAGCCTGACGGTTATACTTCAGAAGAACAGAAATTGCTGGATGAAACCCGTAAAATTTTATCGGACAAAAGTATTCGGCTGACATCCACTGTTGTCAGAGTTCCGGTTTTTGGTGGCCATTCTGAGGCGGTGAACGTGGAATTTGAAAATGATTTTGAAACGGAAGAAATAAAAAACCTGTTGAGTCAAACACCTGGCATTGTGGTTCAGGATAATCCTTCGGAATTATTATATCCCATGCCAAAATATGCCGAAGGTAAGGACGAAGTGTTTGTCGGGCGAATCCGCCGCGATTATTCCCAGCCCAAATCGTTGAATTTATGGGTAGTTTCCGATAATCTCCGCAAAGGTGCGGCTACCAATGCCATACAAATTGCAGCGTATATCATAAAAAACCGGTTGGTTTAGGGTAATAAATCCGGGACAACCGGTAATAAATTTAAACAAAAAGCAAAATACGGAGTTTACCGGGGAAATTATGCCGGTAATCAGACGGTGATAAATTTATGAAGATATATAACGATATAAACGAATTTCAGGAAATTAGTAATGCCGTTGTAACCATCGGACTATTTGACGGGGTTCATCTTGGGCATGTGAAAATTTTAGACCGGTTAAAAAAAATAGCTCAAAACGAACAGGGCGAAACACTGGCAATCACTTTTAATCCTCATCCGCGACTGGTTTTAAACAAGGAAAATGCCCAGATAAAATTATTGAATTCGCTTCCCGAAAAAATTAAATTGCTTGAAAAAAACGGACTTAACCATTTGCTCATCATTCCTTTTACCGAAAAATTTGCCGAGCTAAGTCCTGATGAATTTATCGGACGAATACTTATCGAAAAAATACATCCTTCACACGTTGTGGTAGGTTATAACCATACGTTTGGGAAAAATGCCGGTGGCGATTTTATTGATTTACGGAATTTTGCCATTGAGAAAAAGTTTAAGGTGGAAGAAGTTGCTGCCCAAAAACTGGGAAAGACCAGCATCAGTTCCTCTAAAATCAGGTTGTTGCTCGAAAAGGGAGAAATTGAAGAAGCCAATGCCATGCTGGGTTATCCGTATTTTATTTCCGGAAAGGTTGTTCGTGGCAAGCAACTGGGCAAGCGTCTTGGTTTCCCAACGGCAAATATCGAACCGGAAGACAGAAATAAACTTATTCCCGCCAGAGGAGTATATGCCTGCCACGTGGAAAGGCAGGGGAAAATATACAAAGGCATGGCAAACATTGGCAACCGGCCTACCGTAAACGGTTCATCGCTGACGATTGAAGCCAATATTTTTGATTTTGATGATGATATCTATAATGAAACCATCAATATTCACTTGATAGCCCGCATACGCGACGAAAAAAAATTCGATAACCTCGATTTACTCAAGAAACAACTTTCGGAAGACAGGGAAATGATTGGCAAAATGCTGATATAATACCCCTGGCGATCGAGGTGAACCGAAAACTATTCTTGATTGTTTTTTTTGCTTTTCTCCGTTTTTTCTGGAAGTTTTTGTCGGTTTACAATCAAACCAATTTCCTTGATATCGGGAGTATCGTATTTTGGAATAATATTTTCAACTTTAACAGTAAAACTTCCTGCTTTAGTGATTTCCAGCTCGCTGTGAACAGGGAAGGTGCTTTCAAAAATATCTTTGTTAGGTTTGCCGAGGAATTTACCGTTTTTGTCCCTCAATTTAAACTGGTATTCTTTGGCACGTTCCTCACCCGAAGAAATGATGGTAATGTAAACAGGCAGGACGTCATAGGCATAATTAGCTGTGTGCCTTACAACAAGGGAAACGTCGTAAATTCCAGGTTTTTCTGCAGGAACATCAAATTTTAGAATATCGAAGCGATTCCAGGTGGCGTTATCGAATTTATGATATTGTTCAAATACGCGGTTGGACGAATTGCACGAAAATAAGGCAATTAAAGCAAGAAAAAGAAAAGTAGCTATGCGACGCTTCATTTTATGTTAATTTTGCTGCAAAGATAACGTATCTGCAATCATGCCAAAACAAAAATATTATGTAGTCTGGAAAGGGAAGGAGCCCGGAATTTATTTACGGTGGTCCGAGTGCGAGAAACAGATAAAAGGCTTTGAGGGAGCGTTGTATAAATCGTTTGAAGTTAAGGAACAAGCCGAAAAAGCCTACAAATCGAATCCCTGGCAATTTATCGGTAAAAAAGTTGTGAAGCAAATAACTCCGGAACAACGGGCAAAGTTTGGTAATCCGATTTCCGACAGTCTTTCGGTGGATGCTGCTTGCTCGGGCAATCCGGGAGTTCTTGAATATCGGGGTGTAGATACCCTGTCGGGCATTCAACTTTTTCGCAGGGGACCTTTCCCCGAAGGAACCGTGAATATTGGCGAATTTCTTGCTATTGTTCATGGTTTGGCTTATCTTGCTCAACGACAAAGCAATTTTCCGGTATATTCTGATTCCCGGACGGCTATCAAATGGGTGAAAGATAAAGCTATCAAAACCAAATTAGAACGAAGTCAAAAGAATGAAAAACTTTTTGAATTGGTTGACCGGGCTATCGTCTGGCTACAAAATAATCGTTATTCCAACCCGGTTTTAAAATGGGAAACCGAAGCCTGGGGCGAAAATCCAGCCGATTTCGGAAGAAAATAGACTTGCATTTTCGGTTTCCGATCCTTTTAGTGCCATGGAGAAATGGAAACAATAATTTTTATAAAAAAATGCAACCCACCACTCAAACCTAAGCGAAAAACTATCAGCAGAAGTACAATAGCTATAACCATAGTCCAATTGATCCCGCGTTTCGAGCGGGAATATTTATCAATAAATTTTGGCTTGGCCTTGGTATTGAAAATGATAGGAATAATCAGAAATATAAAGGTTCCCAGGATAATGGAATCGTAAACAAGTATGTTTTCGTGTTGAGGAAGTATGGTCGGGTATTTTATTGCAAAAAGGATTAATCCGCCAATAAACCAGGGAATTATTCCCTGAGCAATGAAAAAGGCGAGCCTGTTTTTCGATTTGATACGGTAAACCGATGTGGCTGTTTCCAGAAAATAGCGGGCAGAATAAAAACCAAGAACAGCGAGGATGAAAATAGCAATGATGGCAAACATGAATTTGAAAGCCACATGCATATACATCCAGTCGGCTACAAAGCCAAAACCCTGATCGGTGATAATGCCGGCAACAAAAGCTCCGAAAAACATATTGATGGAATGGAATGCAAGCCAAAGCACAAACAATTTGTTTGCCGGCTTGTACATGCGTTTCAATACCACATGGTGATAAATGGTTCCCATGATAATGGAAATCATTGGACCGGAGAGGGTAATCAGTATGATGTTGAGGGGAGTCCAAAGGGGAGAATTGTTGCCGCAGGGGAAATACACTTCGTAATAATAGAACACCGAATCAATTCCGTAATGAGAAGCAACAAAAATGACGGCTAATTGATACGTGAAAAAAGCTACCATATAGGCAGCAATGTAAAGCATGGTTGAATTGACAGCATAAATGATGTAGGAAGTCATTTCGAGCTTTTCCTTTTTTACAGGTTCGCTGGCAAATTGCCAGTTTTTTTGCACATCCTTTTCCTTTCGATGTTTTTTTCTTACTTTGAACAACTTAGCCCAAAAACCACGTTTATGGTGTCCTTTTCTGTGCGAATGATGATGTGATGGAGAAAATTTATCGTTGGTAGCCGAAGCCATGAATGGCGCTGGTTTATCCGAAATATTGGCGATATGATTTTCTCCAGATGAATGGTGATGATGATGGTGGTGAGAACTCCCGAACAATTTGCGGCTTAGCTTATTAAAAAAGGCATTGATGCCTCGTTTTTGGGATTGAGAATGGTGTTTTTCCATTAAAAAATATTTATTAACAAAAATATTATTTTTTTCAACAATTTATTGTACTTTAGCTACAATTTCTGATAATTAACTTTTTGTTAACAAACCGGTTGATTATCTGTATTATTTTTGCAAAAAAGAAAAGAAAAATAAAATAAGTATTAACAAAAAAATTTAAACAATGAAGAAATTTACATTTTTAGTAAGCTTTATTATGCTATTTGCCTTCGCCAAAGTAGGGTGGGGGCAAAGAGCAGCTTCCGCAACTGTTAATTTGCGACCTGCTTATATTGATTTAACTACAACAACTTCAGAAAGTGCTGTTCTGATGACGTGTGCTGGTTATTCAGGCGATGACGCTAGATATCGTCTTTACAATGGTTCCAATCAATACAATTGTTGGGATTCAATCACAAATGCATATATTACTTCTAATAGTTTTGCAAGTGGTCCAAGAATACCTGGCACTCCAAGCACAACAAGTACTTTTTGGATAATGTTTCAAAGAGGTACTAATAATGCAACAACTGCAAGTTACAGAGATCGGTTAGGGCCTGGATATACTACAACTAATCAAACTGCAGCCTTGCCTGCAGCTACAAGTATTTCTACTTCTTTTTCTATAAGTGGTTATTTTATTGGTACAACAAATTATCCAAATACATTAAAAAGAGTTGTACTTGCTTATGCGGGGACAACTTTAATCAGTGCTACATCAACAGCTTTAACTACCGGAGCTTTCTCAATAATTTGCCCAGTAGGACAAACCATTACTTCTATAGAAGTACGTTCTCAAAAAAATGATTTGATTACATCACTAACAGGAAGCTGGACAACAACAACTGATATCGGTAACATACCTGTTCCTACAGCAGTACCTACAAAACTTGTAATTTCTTCAATAAATGGAAATACTTCGCCAACTTCTGGAATACCATTTGATGTTGTTATTTCATCAAAAGATAATGACGGAAATACAGGAAATGTAACAACAGATGTTAATGTACTTCTTAGTTCTGGTGATGGAACGATTGGTGGAACCTTAATTGGAACAATTCCTTCAGGTCAAAGTACTGTAACTATATCCGGAGTTACTATGCAGGAGGGTTATGGATTAACAATAACTGCAACTCAAACATCAGGCACACCAGCTCTAACAGCCGGTACAAGTAGTCCGTTTAATGTTATTTCAAGTACGCCGAACTATCGATCGAAAGCAAGTGGCAACTGGAATAGTTCTGGAACTTGGCAAATGCAAATTTCGGGTACATGGTATGATGCATCCGATTACCCCAATGCATTAAATAAAAATGTTACCATTTTAAATGGTCATACCATTCTGCTAACCGACAATAATGGAATATGTAATAATCTAACTGTAGACAATGGCGGAAAATTATGGGCTAACAGCACCTCTTCCGGTAAATATCTTTATGTTTATGGTAATATTATTGATAATGGTATTATTGGAACCGATATTGGTGCAACTACTATTGATTTGTTAGGATTCGATATTGAAGGTACAAATTGTACAATAAGTGGTTCGGGAATATTCGACTGTGGACGTGTTTCCAAATTTACCACTGGTAATTCAATCACAAACATAGTTTTTAATATGGATGCTACATTGAGGTACACTTCTGGAAGTGCTGCTGCATTATATAACGGAGCGGCTTCAACAACTTTTAATATTACTATAAATGCTGGTAAAAAATTAGAAATTCCCAATGCAAAAATAGATTTAACCAACTGTACTCTTACCCTAAAATCTGATGCAACTGGATCCGCAATGTTATTGGATAACGGAACGATTAACGGCTCGACGGCTGCCAATACAATCGTACAACAATATATCACCGGTGCATTGGTCGGCACTAACGATAAATGGCATCTGATTTCACAGCCGGTTGCCAGTATTTTGGCAAGCGATGTGTTTACCTATTGCTATCTGAAAGAATTTAACGAACTCACTGGTTTGTATGTAAACATACCCGGTAGTACTACGCTTAACACTGTTGGTAAAGGGTATTCCACCATGTACAGCTACGCAAGTGGCGCTCTTACCAGCAAGACCCTTGAATTTACCGGCGCTTTGAATACCGGCGCTCAGTCTGTAGCATTAACCTATACTTCGGGTATTGGCGATGGCTGGAACCTGGTTGGAAATCCCTATCCTTCGGCTATTGACTGGAATGCTGCCAGTGGTTGGAGCAAACCTGCTGAAATGAATAACGGTGTTTATTTCTGGGATAACTCTATAGCCAATTACAGATATTATCTCGATGGAACTGGCGTAAACGGCGGAACCAATATTATTCCAGCCATGCAGGGCTTTTTTGTAAAAGCTACAGCTACTCCTGCCACTAATCTCGGATTTGCTAACGGTATACGCGTGAACAATACTACTCCTGCTTTCTACAAAAGCGAAACCACCAATCCATTCCTCCGTTTGCAGGTTACCAACGGAAATTATTCCGACGAAACGGTTGTCCGTTTTGATGCCAATGCAACCTCCGGAGCCGACAATGCATATGATGCCTGGAAATTGTTTGCCGACAATGTTCCACAGTTATACACCAGCCTCGACAATAATGTAGATTTAGCTATTAACACTCTGCCATCGGTAGAAACTTCATCAACCGTTCCTTTGAATTTCAAGGCTGGAGTTACAGGTAATTTTACCATTAATGCAACCGAAATACTGAATTTTGATGCGGCAACACCTGTTATTTTAACAGATAATGTTTTGAATGTAACTCAGAATTTATGCACTACTCCGGTTTATACTTTTACGGCAAATGCCGGCGACAACAGCGATCGCTTTACTCTTCGTTTCAAATCATCGACCGGAATTGGTGAAAACAATAAACAAAATGTTAAAATCTACGCCAATGGCAATACCATTTTCATCAATCCGGGCACCACAAAATTGCAGGGAGAAGTGATTGTTTATGATATTCTCGGCAACCAGATAGTGAAGAACCGTCTGAACAACGAATCGTCGGTTTACAGCATTAGTCTTAACAATCCTATGGGTTATTACATGGTGAAATTAATTTCCGCTCAGGGCGTTTATACACAAAAAGTATTTATTAAATGATTAATGATTAATGATTAATTTCTAATTCATTTGCACAAAATAAGATGGAGAAAGATCTTGTACAACGGACAAAAACATTTGCACATAGGTGTATAAAGGTTGCAATTTCTCTGCCTTCAGGCAAATTGAGTAGTCATATAGAAGGTCAATTAATCAGATGTTCAACGTCGGTGGCAGCCAATTATCGTGCAGCTTGTGTTGCTCAGTCAAAAAAAAGTTTTATCTCAAAATTAGGAATTGTGATAGAAGAAGCAGATGAGAGTTGTTTTTGGCTTGAGTTTTTGGTTGAAGAAAACCTATTGAAGATGGAATTAATTCAACCATTACTCAAAGAGTCTTTAGAGTTGACGGCCATTTTTGTTGCATCTCGTAAAACGGCTCAAAGCAGAAATTAATCATTAAAAAATAATCATTAATCATTAATCATTAGACATTAAAAAATAATCATTAATCATTCAAACGATATGAAAAAAACAATCAGATTATTACTCGTTACAGGATTTCTTCTGACAGCTCCCATGCTTTTTAGCCAACCTGCACCCAATAATGGTGGAGTAGGCGGCGGTACTACAAATGGTGGCCCTATAGGTGGAAGTGCTCCTGGTGGTGGTGCACCCATTGATGGTGGCTTAAGCATCTTGTTACTGTTAGGTGCTGCCTACGGTGCAAAAAAGGTTTATGCGATGCGTAAAGAAGTTAGCGAATAAAAAGATACAACGGCATTTTGCCATTGCCTTTGTTGATAAATAAAGTAAGTAAGTTTTTATTACAAACATCCCCCTTTCCGATCGGATAAGGGGGTGTTTGTTTTTGGGCAAATACTAACGGCATCACCTCTTCAGCATAACAACATTCGGGTAAATACTAACAGCATCACCCCTTCCGCCAGACAACATTTTGGTAAATACTAACAGCATCACCCTTTCCGCCTAACAACATTCGGATAAATACTGACAGCATCACCTTTTCCGCCTAACAACATTTTGATAAATACTAACAGCATCACCTTTTCCGCCTAACAACATTCGGATAAATACTAACAGCATCACCTCTTCCGCCAGACAACATTTTGGTAAATACTAACAGCATCACCCTTTCCGCCTAACAACATTCGGATAAATACTAACAGCATCACCCTTTCCGCACAACAGCTCCTCCCCTTTGGGGTGGTTGGAGGGGTTATTTCAGTACAATACTTCCTTCGCCTATCATTGCATTATCGCAAAATACCGAAACAAAGTATTTGCCTTCCTGTAGAGCATTTTTGCCCTCACGGTTAATCCAGTAGGTGCAGATGTCCATGGCCTGGTTCTGGTAGTTTACATCTTCGCGTATGGAATACTGAAGTTTTTCACTGTTGAACATAAATGAATATTCGTCCGATTTACCTTTCACCAGAATTTTATTATCAGGTCTGGCAATACGGACATAGATGGTTTTCATGCCGGGAGTAAGAATAAGATTTTCGCTAAGCGTGAAACAAACTTTGAGTTTATCGGCACGGCGTGCTTTTTCGGTATCTTTTTCCTTCGAGCCGCTGGCTTTGAGTACAACAGCTTTGGCCGTGATGTTATATGCTTTAAGCACGGAAGCCTTGCTTACTTTTCCTTTCAGATCTTCGCGATCCTTCGAAAGCACAACATTTTTCTGCTGCTCCTGCTGGTAATTCGTTTTTATCTGAACATTTTCTTCTTTTAATTCACGGTTAACGGTGTAAAGGGAATCTATCTGCCGGATATAACCCTGGGCAATGCCGCGAAGCAAATCAAGTTTGTGTTTAATTTGATTGTAGTCGCCCTGCTTTGCAATAAGGCGGCGAATTTCACTGGCATTTTTCTGGATAATTTCGTCTTTTTCCTTCAGGCTATTGGAAAGAGTTCCGTATTCACCCTTGATTTTTTCATGCTCGGCAAGCAGGGAATCCAGCTGCGACTGAAGGTTGTTATTCATTTTAGCCTTTTCTACAAAAACTGTTTTGACTTCCAGTTTATTTTTATTCACTACCAGCCTCCAGCTTAAAATAATAATAATGACGAGAAGCAGGGCAATGATAATCTTGTAAATATTGGTATTTGTATTATTTTGTTCCATGATAAAAGATGATATAACGATTCAATGTGCAAATATACGCCATTGAGTTTAAATGGGCAACAAAAAAAGGAACTTCGTTTGTTGAAGTTCCTTTTTGATAAAAGATTGAAAGCGGATTATTTATTTTCAATCACTTTATAGCGGCTTCCGGTTTCCTTAACGATACGGCGGAGCCATTCATCGCCATAGCCGGGTTGTTTAACTTTCGGATTCATGTTGTTGCCGTCTTTGGTTTTGATGTTACCGTCCATATATTTGGTAAAAAGGTAAGCATACAATTCCTGCCAGCGTTTTACGGTTGCATTGCCGGCATTTACCGAGTAATCGGTGATAAATTTAATGCCTAAAGCTTTATCTTTGTTATAAAGCTGCAAAGCGGCTGCATCCACGGCATAAGTATTGGCAATGTATTTGCCTTCAAGTTCCGACTGAACGCTCTGAATTTCGGGTATCATATCGCGGTAACGGGTATAAGCCCAGTTGGAGACCATATTAAAAGTCCAGAAAGCAGAATTGAAAGTGAATTCCATCATGGAGCCGTTACCTACGGCATAGCTTTCGGGCACGGTTGTCATACCGCAATACATGGGTGTATACACTGTGCTGTAAGTATCGTCCACGCCAAACCAATTAATACCACCGATAGGTCCGGGCAGCCAGTTGCGGCTTTGGGCAATGAAAGAAAAACCGGTTTGCTGGGTGGAGGTGGCACGTTCGTGTATATAATTTCCTCCGTCAACCGACCATGTCATCGGACGCCAGCGATAGGGGAGGTTGTAAGGTCCTGAACCGATGTCCTGGGTCATGTCCATAGGTGTTCCTTCGTAATGGTCGCGCATCATTTTCATCACATCCTGAATACTTAATTTATGATCGGGTTTAATCCACAAAGGCATCCGGTTTTTAAGGTTTGCTCCCATGGCATAATCGGTATATTTATCCATGGTTGAATTAACTTTACGGAATCCTGCCCACACGCGGGCATCGCAGAAACGTGCTCCGTCGAAAGTGATGGGTTGATAGGCATCGCAGAAACTGAAATCTTTGTCTTCGCCTGTGAAATATCCTTTAGCGCGGGCAAAAGAGATAACATCGGGTGAATAGATGCAGTTTTCGGGATCGTTGAGCGGGAAGGTAGAAATACGCGATTGGTTAGCGTGACCGGAAATGTATCCGTCGGGGATGCGCTGAGCTACCCATACGGCGCCTAACACTTTCTGTGCTACTGCTTTTTTTGATTTTTTAGCTTTTACGTCCATTAGCGGGGTTTTGCCTTTGCCAATCATTTCCAATATCCATACTTCGTTAGGATCGGAGA
>Ga0183095_11295_pt2 | contig 10777 bp, 9 predicted proteins | sample BioMet4_FD_130346 | JGI IMG/M metagenome (GOLD analysis project Ga0183095, IMG submission 130346) | Microbial communities from bioreactor (seeded with sewage sludge) at LBNL, California, USA - Biofuel metagenome 4 (v2) (version 3) | ecosystem: Engineered > Bioreactor > Anaerobic > Unclassified ...
CTGGCCGGAATAGGTCGCGCCATTGCCTTGTCGCGCGGCACCTCCCAAACCATAGTTCAGAACCTGATCTGGGCATTGTTCTATAATGTCGCACTGATTCCCATTGCAGCCTATGGTTTGCTAAGTCCGATGTTTGCGGCGGGAGCTATGGCGTTCAGTTCCATTTTTGTGGTAACCAACAGCCTGCGTTTACGGGCATTTAAAATGCAAACGTTCGCTCCGAAAAAAACATTGTTGCGCCAAACCCTCGAATTTTTACCGCGAACCCTCCTTCCAACAATTGCTCTAATAATTCTGATTATTATTCCTATGGTATTTATGCCCGATGACATGGAAACAAAAAGGGCTGGTGCAGAAACAATAACACCTTCTCTAATGACGATGGCTATTGCCAGTGTCCTGATAGCCTATGCATCTATCCTCTTTTTTCTGACCGTTTTTCTGAAAAAACGTAAGAATATGCCCTTTACCTGAAATGCTTTATCGTTTGGGATGTTTATCATTACTAATGGTATAACTTATATTATGCATAAGATAGGTCTGCAGTGCCCGTAAATAGGCGGCAGGCAATCTTGGGTTTTATTTGTGCCACTATATGAATAAAATGAGCAATTTTTATTTAGTTTGCCTAAAAATTAGTATATTTGATGTTCAAAAACTTTTTAAAAATGAAAAAAATACTACTCATTGTTTTGTGTATGCTGGGGGGATTTATTCCTCCAACAGTTTTTGCTCAGGATACGATTGAGCGTAGATCTGTTGATGAATTATTTCAATTGAATCTTGATGAATTTATGAATGTTGTTATTACGCCATCAAAGCTACCACAGTTAATGGGAAATGTAACGCAAAAAGTTGATTTAATTGATGCGAGAGAAATTGAAACAACGGTTTCCGGCAACCGAAATATTTGTGAAGTCATAGCAAAACTACCGGGTGCTTCGGTGAGTATACTTTCACGTAACGATGCCAATTGGGGAACTTATGGAGGTATTGGCCCCAAATATAGCACGTACATGCTTCAGGGACTTCCCGTTGATGCGTTTGTTGATCCTATGTCGCTCGATCTGAATGCAATTGATCATATTGAAGTGCAGCGCGGCCCTGCATCGGTTATCTATCCCAATTACTTGTCGCAGGATTTTGCCGGAAGCCAGAGCCCTCTTGCCGGTACAGTCAATCTGATTTTAAAAGATAAGGTGGAAAAACAAAAAACAATATTCCAGACTTCTTTCGGCTCATACAATACGCTTAATGGCCAAGTTTTTCATCAAAGCAAGGTTAACAGACTCAATTATTTTTTCGGCTCAACCTACGAAATGTCAGATTATACTAACTATGGCGTTGAAGGATCGTGGTTAAACATGAAAAAAGATCCGGAATATCGAAAGACAAAAGTTTATGGAGGATTGACATTGTTTTTGGATAAAAATGAAAAACAGAAAATCACCATTTTTTGTCATGAAATCTGGCATAACGGAGATGCGGGACGTGTATATAAAGGGTTCGATAACCGATATGGAACTGTAAATATTGGCTATGATATTGCCTTCAACGACCGGTTTAATTTACAGTCACATATTGGTATGCGTTCATACGACCGCTCGTGGCAGGAAAGCAATTTCGGGGTCATCGATACACTGAAATCCGATAATGGCGTTAACCAGTTAATTATTCCGATCGATATTTCATTTTCCTGGCTTCAGGGGAAAGCAAGTTCATTAAGCATTGGAGCCGATTATCAGGGCGCAAGATATTATACATGGTCCGATCCTTTGGTTGGATACCGTATTTTTGGCAATAAATCTTCTGCCATGCAGGAAGGCATTTACATTCAGGAAGAATGGCAGCCAATTTCTAAATTAATAATTCGGTGTGGACTGAGATACGCATATATTCAAAATTCCATCAATTTGATAAATGGTGGTAATGCTGCCGACAATAATTTGTCGTGGAGTAAATTATTGTGGAGTGTTGGTACACGTTATTCGATAAACGACAGAATTGCATTTTATGCAAACGGCGGTAGCAGTTTTAGTACTCCAGGTCTGAAATCTATTGGTGGAACCATTTCTCTCAGCGACCTTGGCGTTATAGGCAAAAATGGTCAGTTGCCCAATCCCGATCTGAAGCCGGAAAATGGCATTGGCACAGATGCAGGAATAGATTGCAAACTTCCGGCTCGTCTCCAGTTGAGCATTCGCGGGTTCTACACCATATTGCAGGATGGTATTGTAGATAATATTGTGAGTCTGAATCCTTCGCAAACCCAATCCATAAATACGGAATCAACTTCCTGGGGAAGCGAAATTGAAATATCACAGCGGCTAAATTCCATTTTTTCGTGGTATGCTAATGGAACATACATATCGTCAAATATCAAAAACGACTTAAATTCAGACCAAAATAATGTGGAAATCCCATTTTCGCCAAATTATATTGTAAACATCGGGGGAAGTGTAAATACACCATTTGGACTTGTTTTCACACCATCTGTCAATTACAATGATGATTTCTATGATGCCATTTCTAAAACCGACCGTAAAAAATATACTCCCGGTATTATTTTGAATACCTACATTGCTCAGCAATTGGTTAAAAGCGACTTATACAAGGTGGAATGCTTTGCCCAGCTTTATAATATTACCAACAATGATTACAACATGCCCTGGCAGTTTAAAAATACCGGGTTTTCCTGTATGTTTGGTATAAAAGTAACAATTTAATAATGGTATTTGACAATAGACTTAATTGTTAATGTTTTAATAAACAATGATGAATAAAAAACACGTACGCTTTACTTTTATAAAACAAAAAATAAAAACAGTGCTTCTTGCTGTATTAATGGTTGTTTGCGGAACAAAACTCTTTTCGCAAACCACGGATGAATATACCATGAAAGCTATTGCATTCGAAAAATTAGCACTGTTTGTTACATGGCCGGCTAGCACATTAAAAAATAACCATTCGCAAGAATTTGTCATTGCTGTGCTCGGTCAAAATCCGTTTGGTGATATTCTTGAAAATATCTATAAAAATAAAAAAATAAAAGACAAAAAGGTTAAGATTGTTTATGTAAAAAAATTACAACAACTGCCGGAGTGCCAGATATTATTTATTTCCAAAACGGATTCGGAAAAGCTACAAAAAATATTGGATGATCTGAAAGGAAAACCCATTTTAACAATTTCAGATACCGAAGGATTTGCACAAGCCGGTTGTTTTATAAACTATTATCTGAATGAAAATAAACTTCGTTTTGAAATAAATCAAAAAGCAATGCAAAACGCTGGATTTACTATTGATTATCGTTTACTTCGAGTTTCTAAAATATTAAACCCGACATAAGAATGAAAACCTTTAAGAACCAAACAATAAAAATGAAGCTGGTAATAATCATAACATTTACCAGCCTTATTGCCGTAGTTGCCGGATTGGCTACCTATTTGGCGTTTGACATGGTTAACGTTAAAAATGAAGTGAAAAAGAATGCCATCCTTAATGCGACATTGGTTGGCCAGTATTCAGTTGTGCCGCTATTGTTTGATTATAAGGATGAGGCTAAAGATGTGCTTTCAAAACTCAACGCCATGCCATCGGTATTGGATGCTTGCATATACCGGACAAATGGTGAAATATTTGCAACCTATCATAAAAGAGCCGATGATCCTTTTTCATTTCCTAAATCCGGATCAAATAAAACCGGGTTTACAAATAATTTTTTACATGTTTTTAGCCCGATAACCTATAAGGACAAGAATTATGGCGTTCTGTATTTACGGATTTCAACCAGTATTATTCGCGAAAAATTATGGACAAACATAATGATAATGACCATTTTGGTATTATTGCTTCTAATAACAATATATATTATTGCCTCCCGCTTGCAAAAGATAATATCTGCACCAATTTTAAAACTGGCTGAATTAACCGCATCTATTTCTCAAAACCAGGATTTTACGGTTCAACTTAAACCTCAGGGAAATGATGAAGTTGGTATCCTTTATCAACAATTTAATACGATGTTGTCGCAACTATTGAAATGGCAAACGGAGAGAGACCTTGCGGTAAAGGAAGTTACTTTTCTTGCTCATGTTTTTAAGAATATTAATGAAAATGTAAGTATTACCGATGTAGATGATAATATTATTTTTGTTAATCAGTCGTTGCTGAAAACATATGGTTATAGCGAAGAAGAACTGATAGGACAAAAAATTAACATCCTTCGCTCGCCTACCAATCAATCTGAAGTCATCAATGAAATTTATCCTTCAACGCTGAAAGGGGGGTGGAAAGGCGAATTGTTGAACAGAAGAAAAGATGGCAGCGAATTCCCAATATTTTTAAGGACTACCATTATTTTCGACAAGGCAAATCAACCTGTCGCTCTGGCAGGAGTTAGCAACGATATTACCGAAACTAAAAAAGTGGAGGATGAATTAAAACTTTATCGCGAACATCTCGAAGATCTGGTAAAACAACGTACTACTGAATTGGAACTGGAAAAAGAACGTGCCCAATCTGCCGACCGGCTAAAGTCAGCTTTTCTTGCTACAATGTCGCATGAACTACGTACACCTCTTAATTCTATCATCGGTTTTTCAGGAATATTAATGCAGGAACGTCCTGGTCCTTTAAACAATGAGCAGAAAAAGCAACTCGGAATGGTACAATCAAGCGCCAGACACCTGCTTTCGCTGATCAATGATGTTCTGGATATATCTAAGATTGAAGCAGGACAACTTAAAGTAAATATCGAATTATTTACACTTCCGGATGCTATTGATAAAGCTGTGGAAACATGCAAACCATTGGCAGAAAAGAAAAATCTTCCCATACATGTTTCCATTACTCCGGATGTTAACAACATTATGAGCGACAAACAAAGAGTTCAACAAATTCTCATAAACTTAGTGAACAATGCAATTAAATTTACCGAAGTTGGCTCTGTAAGTATTGATTGTTGCATACTAAATGATAATGTTCAGATTAAAGTGAAGGATTCAGGAATTGGTATCGAAAAAGATCAGATGGATATGCTTTTTAAGCCGTTCACTCAAATCGATACAGGACTTACACGGAAACACGAAGGTACGGGTTTGGGACTGTCTATTTGTAAAAAACTATTGGATATGCTTGACGGTTCAATTGAAGTGGATTCCGAATTCGGTACCGGAAGCACATTTACTGTAAAATTGCCAATAAATAAAATTTAATGTAGGATGAACTATTTATAAGGATTATTCCTGAGCCAATCGAAAATGATATTTTATGAATACCAAAAAATTAATAACAGATGAACCAAAAAATTCAAATAATTGAGGATAATTTGCAAAACATGTATATGCTCACTTATCTCCTTGAAAGCAATAATTATGTAGTATTTCAATCGTTCAATGGAATGGATGGAATCGCTCTTGCTAAAGAAATTAAGCCCGATGCAATTCTTCTCGATATACAATTACCGGAGATGGATGGATATACGGTAGCACGCGAACTTCGAAAAAATGCAGAGTTAAAGAATACACCAATTATTGCCGTTACATCCTATGCGATGACTGGCGATAAAGAAAAAGCATTTGAATCAGGAGCTACCGGCTACATCGAAAAGCCGATAGACCCGGATACATTTATATCCCAATTACAGGCATTTATTTAAATAGGCGGAGGAACCCAAAATGTTAAAAATACTGATTGTTGATGATAAGCCGGAAAACCTTTATCTGCTGCAAACAATGTTTGAATTTAATGATTTCCAAACAATGCAGGCAAATAATGGTCTCGAAGCATTAAAACTTCTCCGCACCGAACTTCCCGACCTGATTATATCAGATATCCTGATGCCGGTTATGGATGGGTTTACCCTCTGCCGCGAATGCAAAAAGGATGAACAATTAAAAAATATTCCTTTCTTTTTTTACACCGCCACCTATACAGATACCCGAGATGAAGAGTATGCATTAAGCCTTGGTGCCGACCGTTTTCTGTTAAAACCACTGGAACCCGATAATTTTCTTCAAATCATCAATAAATTTTTCGATGATTTAAAGGCTCATACCGTCCAGCCGAAGGAGGTCGTTCAATTACCAGAAACCGTTGTATTAAAGGAGTATAACGAGGTATTGGTAAGAAAGGTTGAAGATAAAATGTTGCAAACCGAAAAAGCAGAAAAAGAATTAAGAACGTATGCAACATTGCTTGAGAATGAAATTAATGAACGGAAGAAAAGCGAGGAACGTCTTCGCTCCACCCTGGATAATATGATTGAAGGATGTCAGCTTATTGGTTTCGACTGGCGCTATCTCTACCTCAATAATGCTGCGGAAAATCATAACCGCCGGGCTAAAGAAGAGTTGTTGGGTAAAAAAGTAATGGAATGTTGGCCCAATTTTGAATCTACCGATTTATTTGCCCTCGAACGACAATGTATGAATGAAAGAGTACCCCATCGTCTGGAGAGTGAATTTACGTTTAATGATGGTTCTATCGGATGGTTTGAATTTAGTATTCAACCTGTGCCTGAAGGAATCTTTATTTTATCCATGGATATTACGGAACGGAAAAAAGCGGAAGAGGAAATTAAAAAACTTAACGAAACCCTGGAGCAACGGGTAACAGAACGCACCGCACAGTTGGAAGCCGCCAACAAAGAGCTGGAAGCATTCAGCTATTCCGTTTCCCACGATTTACGTGCCCCTTTGCGGCATGTCAACGGGTTTATCAGCCTTTTCCTCGAAAGTAAATCGTCGCAACTAACCGCGGAAGAACAAGGTTATCTTACTTATGTAACAAAATCGGCCGACGAAATGGGTAAATTAATAGAGGCGTTACTATCCTTTTCAAGGTTCAACCGCTCCGAACTTCTTAAAACATCTTTCGACACCTCGCTGATGATCCAAAGAACAATACAAATATTTGAGGAAGAAATTAAAACACGGACTATTGAAATCAAAATAAATCCTCTTCCCGAAACCTATGGCGATACACAACTCATCGGTCAGGTTTGGATCAATCTGTTGTCCAATGCTATTAAATACACCGGTAAAAAAGACAAAGCCGTCATCGAAATAGGAAATTATGCCGAAAATAACGAAACCGTTTTCTTTGTTAAAGATAATGGAGTCGGGTTCGACATAAATTATGCCGATAAGTTGTTTGGTGTATTTCAACGCCTTCACAAGGCAAGCGATTTTGAAGGTGTGGGTATCGGCTTGGCCAACGTTAACCGCATCGTAACCCGCCACGGAGGTCGCTGCTGGGCCGAAGGAGAAGTGGATAAAGGAGCAACTTTTTATTTTAGTTTGCCTAAAAACAATAATCAGGATTTGCCAAAAAACCATTAAAACCACGAAGTGGTTAACGATGAATAGTCCCAAATGATTCAACCCCCAGGGTTTGCAAAACCCTGGGGATTTTGAATGGTTTCAGTATTCGTAAACAAATTTATGATGCCGTTTTAGCTTCGCATTCATCGGATCGTGTTCAAAGGATTCGATGATGTTGCCGCGACTATCGTATTTGTAGATATCGGACCAGATTACATTGCCAAGCTTTCCCAGCGAGACTTCAATCAGGTTGTTTCGTTGGTCGTAAATGTGCAGATACGTGGCAATAAGTACCCAATCCAGTTCAAACCATTTATACACTAATTTTTTCGACAGGTTTCTGCGGTCGTCGTACTCGTAATTAATCATATTTTGGCGCGTACTGTCGTTCAGATACGAGAATGATTGCGAAAGGATACCGTTTTCGTCGAAATTATTGGAGGTAACCAGAAGAACGCTTCCATCATTATCGTAACTAATGATGCGGTTTTGAAATCCGGCAGAATCGTATTCGAATATTTTCCGTTGAATAAACGAGGAATCGCCTGAATTCATCAATGTACGTTCTTCAGTGATGTTTCCTTTTGCATTGTATGTATAATCTGTATGTGTATCCGGTTTACCATAGTCATCGAAAATGATTTCCCGTGTTTGCTGTCCCCTGCTATTATAAAACATCTGCATTTGCAAGCCGGAGGAATCTTTTTTCTTATACTTTTCCCAGTCGAACACGCTACACGATTTGATATGATTACGTTTGATCCTCAGCATTTGCGCATTTGAATTTATATCCATCGCTGTAAATTGTGAAAAAGCTGAAAAATTAACGGCAGAGATGAAGATAAGAATGAGAAAACCCCGTTGCATAATCGAACCGATAAAGTGACGAATCAAAAGTACAATTTTAAATCAATTTAGCCAACAAACAATGACTAACGCACACTTATCAGCTTGACTTCAAATATTAAAACAGCGTTAGCGGGAATTGATCCCGACGATTGTTTGCCATAACCTAAAGCAGAAGGAATAAGCAAAATACCATTTCCGCCTTTTTTAAACTTAGGGATGCCTTCCTGCCAGCCTTTGATCACCTGGGACAGTCCAAAAGTGATGCCTGCAGAAGTGCTGTGGTCAAAAACGGTGCCATTGGTTAAATAACCTTTATAACTAACGGTAACGATGGATGAAGCCACCGGTTGTGTCCCTGTGCCCGGATTAATAATCACATAATATAATCCTGAAGCTGTGCGCTGGGCAGTGAGATTGTGTGCCGCAATATAATCGGTGATAATTTTTTCATCCGTTTGGGCTTGTGCAGAGTTATCGTCTTTTTTACAGGCGCTGGCCAGCATCAGAAGAAGAATTGAAAGTAAAAAAACTGATTTTTCTGGTTTCATCTATTTATTATTTGTTGTTAAATATATTAATTCTGAATAATTTAAAAGAAAGCGCTATGCGCTGATACTTCTGTCTGTTGTTAATTCCTATCGTAATCCTGCTTTTTGAAATTATCAATCATAAAATCGCAAATCTGAAATCTAAAATCTACAATCTAAAATTTACATTCCCCATTTTTTATTGGGTTTACTTCCCATTTCAAAAACGATGCTTCCGCCGTCTTTGATTTCGCCGAAAGGTAAAAAGGCTTTGTTCCATAGTTTTCCGTTAAGGAACATTTTTTGGATATAAATGTTTTTATCGGAAAGGTTATTGGCTTTCATTTGCAGGGTTTTCCCATTGGATAACTGAACCGTTGCCTGCTTTACGCATGGACTTCCGATGGCATAGAAATCGTCCACCGGACAAACGGGATAAAATCCAAGAGCATTAAAAATATACCATGCCGACATCTGCCCGCAGTCGTCGTTACCGCAAAGGGAATTTGGCTTATTCCCATATTGGGTTTTCATAATCTGATGAACGCGTTGCTGTGTTTTCCAGGGTTGGCCGGCATAATCGTACAAAAAGATAATGTGATGACTGGGTTCATTACCATGCCAGTATTGTCCGATAATTCCATGAATATCTTCTATACCTTTTTCATTTTCATCGGTATTGGCAATAAATAAAGAGTCGAGTTTAGTGCTGAACTTCTTTTTACCGCCCATCAGACTTATCAATCCCGGTACATCCTGGGGAACATACCAGGTATATTGCCAACTGGTAGCTTCGGTAAAGTCGCGCGAGCCTTCGTAATCGTCGGCTTTGAAAGGAGTACGCCAGTTTCCTTTGGAATCCTTACCACGCATAAATCCGACAGAGGAATCGAAAATATTGCGATACGACTGCGAACGTTTTAAAAAGTAACGGTAATCTTCGTCGTAGCCTAAAGCTTTTGCCATCGATGCAACGGCATAATCGTCGTAGGCATACTCAAGGGTTTTGGATACACTTTCATTTTCCAGGTCGCAGGGGACGTAACCTAATTTTGAATACGTAAGCACATTGTCGTAATCGGGATTCATGGCTGTGGTTTTAATGGCTTCGTAGGCTTTTTTATAATCAAAATTTCGTAGGCCTTTCAAATATGCATCGGCAATCACCGATACCGAATGATAACCGATCATACACCAGGTTTCATTGTTGTGAAATGACCATTCGGGCAACAGATGATCTACACTCTGATCGTAATGCGCCAACATAGATTTTACCATGTCGGTGTTCCGTTCGGCCTGTATAAGGTTGAATAAAGGATGGGTAGCCCGGTAGGTATCCCAAAGTGAAAAAACAGTGTAGTTGGTAAAGCCGTCCGCTTTGTGAATGTTCTGATCAAATCCGCGGTAATTGCCGTCCATATCCTGATAAAGCGTGGGCGTAAGAAAAGCATGATACATCGAGGTATAAAAGGTTTCTTTGTCTGTTTCGCTGCCTTCGATGGCAATTTTTTGAAGTTCTTTATTCCATTTTCCTTTCGTTTGGGATACTGTTTTTTGAAAGTCCCAGCCCGGGATTTCGGAATCAAGGTTTTGGAGAGCGTTGGCTGTGCTAATTGCCGAAATACCTACCTTTACCATTATCACTTCTTTATTTCCGGTTTTATATGATGCAAAATACTGAAGTTTTTTTCCGGCGGCTTCCAAATGGCTGCGGAAGCGGTATGTATTATAAATCACCTTTTTGCCATCGCTGATGATGCCGCAATCGTCGAAGGGCTTAGAATATCTTGCCGCGAAATACAGGTATCTTTCCTTGGCCCAGCCTTTCACCTGGTGCATGCCGGTAACCAACTGGTTATTTTCGATGCGTACATCCGACCAGATGGTTTCCCATTGCAAAACATGGCTAAGGTCGGTCATGATGTTGGTACTATCCGATTGGGGAAAAGTGAATTTTAAAATTCCGGCTCTTTCGGTGGCTGTAAGTTCAACCAATACATTATGCGTAGGAAGATAAACCGAATAATAGCCGGGCGAAGCCGATTCGTTGGCATGGGAAAAAGGAGTAATGTATCC
>Ga0183095_10161_pt2 | contig 10743 bp, 10 predicted proteins | sample BioMet4_FD_130346 | JGI IMG/M metagenome (GOLD analysis project Ga0183095, IMG submission 130346) | Microbial communities from bioreactor (seeded with sewage sludge) at LBNL, California, USA - Biofuel metagenome 4 (v2) (version 3) | ecosystem: Engineered > Bioreactor > Anaerobic > Unclassified ...
CCTTAAATGAATTTCAACCTTCTATCCATGCTCTCAAATCAGATGTTAGTTCTGCAGAAAGTGTGAGATAATTGGCATGTATCCTCCTGAATGTTAGGAGGAAAAAATGTCTGATACAAAAAGGAAAAAATGTTCACATCTTACATGGGAAGAAAGGCGAATGATACAGGCCGGATTAAGAGATCGTCTGACGTTTTCGGAAATGGCAATGCAGATCGGATGTTCACCCGATACGATTTCTAAAGAGATACGGAAACACAGATATCATAAGTATTCACCGCCGGCACCCAGCAGGGTCAACTATTGTAAATTCAGGGACAGCTGCAGAAGACGTGATGTATGCAGCAAGCCAAAAGGTCATAAGTGCAGGATACCCTGCAGAAAATGCATTTCGTGCAACAGACTGTGCCCGTATTTCGTAAAGTATCCATGTCAGAAAACTATGCATGCACCTTATGTCTGCAACGGGTGCAGGAAAAGCACATGTCAGTTCGACAAGTATGTTTACAGTGCAGATCATGCCAACAGAGAATATCTTGAGGGCCTTTGCAGATCCAGATCCGGGATCGATATGACGAAAGAAGAACTGATAGAACTGGACGAACTGGTAACCCCTCTGGTACGTAAAGGACAGCCGATCGCCCATATCCTGGCGGCGCACGGGGACGAGATACCGGTATGCAAGAGGACTCTTTACAGCTACATTTCAAAAGGATATCTGAGCATAAAGAATATCGACATGAGAAGGACAGTGCGATACCGGAAACGCAGACACAGCGGGGCTCCCAAAGTGTCGCCGGCAAAAAAGGCATGACACAGATATTCGTCATTCCTGAAGCGGATGGAAATGGATCCGGATCAGCGTGTAGTTGAAATGGATACCGTTGAAGGGAGAAAAGGCGGCAAGGTGTTCATGACTCTGATATGGAGGGAAAACAATCTGATGCTCATATTCCTTCTCGAAAACAAGGAAATGAAGAGTGCATCAGAAGTTATCGATAAGCTGGAAAAAATACTGGGAACGGAAGATTTTGAACGGCTGTTTCCGCTGATACTTACAGATAACGGAAGTGAATTCGCAGACCCCGGCCTCTTTGAATACAATGCGGATGGAAGCAGAAGGACAAGCATTTACTATTGCGAACCGAAGCATTCGGAACAAAAAGGCGGTCTGGAAAAAAACCATGAGTATATCAGGTATGTACTGCCGAAAGGCAGCTCATTCGATGACCTTACGCAGGAACACGCACAGCTGTTGGCGGATAATATCAACAGTACCGCAAGGCCGAGTCTCGCAGCCCTGAGGCCAATAGATCTTGCTATGCGGTACTTTGGAAAAGATACAGTGGAAAGGTTAGGACTCACTGTCATCGACCATGATGATGTGAATCTGACTCCTTCTCTGCTGAAGTAGAAATTCAGGCAGGAGGATACGAAAAGCATACTGGTAAGTGCCAGAGCCGGAAGTTAGTCTTGCACATACGATTTCCGACTTCATTTTAACGTAGACCCGGATCCGCTGTATTTTTTAAAATTATATCGCTTTTTTATTGAAAGTTACAGAAAAATGGACAAAAAACACGTGTAAGCAGAAGTTAGTCCTGCAAATACACTTTAGCAGAGTAAAGACCAGAGCTTACTTTTGCATTCAACCAATATTTTACACAAAAAAGCAGACCTTTGACAACATGCATATATAGTATTATAATGCATGTAACATCAATATATAGCGATATGTTCTTTCCTTTTCCGGAAAGCCAAGAGGGAAATCGGTGAGAAACCGATGCGGACCCGCCACTGTAAGTGAGTAGTTTTGATATACGCCTGAAAAGCGATCCATTGAGGCCTTGCCTTGAGAAGGATAACCAAAACGTTGATACATGAGCCAGGAGACCTGCATATTGCGGTTGTTGAATACGGGATTGTATTTTCGGGCAACATTTGCAGTAAAAACGTACTGCAGCTTCACGAAAGCTGCAGTTTTTTTTGAGGGAACTATTATGAGCGCCGAAGAAATAAAATATGAAGTTGAAATGCTGACCGATATAATATCGATCGATGAATATGTAAGTCATTTCCTGGATGTCGATTTGTTTGTTTCCTGCTGCAGGCAATGTCCCAACTATGGTACTGTGTGGTCCTGCCCTCCGTTCGACTTTGAAGCTGCGGACTACTGGAAAGAGTACGATTCGTTCGAAGTGTATCTGGCAAGAGTAATAATCGATCCGGCGGCAAGAGAGGTAGTTTACGGCGATGATGAAATCAATGATATCGGCAGAAGAGTTCTTCAGAAAGAAAAAAATGCGCTGATGAAAAAACTGCTCAAAAAAGAAAATGCTCCCGATCGTATCAGTCTTCTGGCGGGAAACTGCCGGCTGTGCGGAGAAGGAAACTGCGCGCGCAAAACAAATGAACCGTGCAGACATCCGGAGAAAATGAGATATTCGATAGAAGCTCTCGGCGGCAATGTTGAGAAGATGATCAAAGAACTGTTTGGCTATGAAATGCTTTGGGCCCACAATGGCAGGCTTCCTGAATATTATCTGCTGACGGCGGGAATGCTGATAAGGAAGTAATTGATATTATTGAAACCACACGTCTTATTTTTCTTAAGACGACATAATTCCTATAGAGACGCTCGTCTGAGCGTCTCTTTCTTTGTCTGAAAAAACAAAAAATCAACAGGAAAAGCAGTAGAAATAATATAAAATTCTGAATTATAAGATAAATATTGACAAAATTATTATACCGCGATAATATATTGTCAAAATAATGCATTGTGCATACTTTGCGGCGGAGATGCTTTTCAAAGGTTTTGTGGTTTGACTTTTGATTGTTGCTTGAGGACTTCGGCAAAGATAATAGCATTATTTAGTCTTTTTCTTTTTTAATAATTAAATAGGAGGGAATTATGTCTGAGGGAACATCAAAAAACGAGGGCTTCAGTAATATAATGGGATTTATATTTACGGCCATCGGTTTTGCAGTAGGAGTTGGAAGTCTCTGGAGATTTCCGTATGTAATGGGCAGCAACGGCGGTGCTCTGTTCATTATTTGTTACATTGTGATTATTTTACTTATCGGCGTACCGCTTCTTACCGCCGAAATATCAATGGGATTTGCTTCGCAGAAGACACCTATACAGGCCTACCAGACGCTTGCACCCGGTAAGAAATGGTATCTTGGCGCATGGCTGCACATCGCGGCAGCTGTCCTCATCGTAGGATACACTATCCCGATTTACGCCTGGATATTGAAGTATATCGTGGCTACAGCCATGGGAACATTCGAGGGAATGACTGCGGCGCAGATCACAGCATATTTTGTGGCTTTCAGTTCGGATAAAACGCAGATCTTCATCTATGGCGCCATCAACTATTTATTAACAGCGATAGTGGTCAAAGGCGGACTGCAGAAGGGTGTGGAAAGAGTTTCCAGGATCCTGCTGCCTGTTCTGGCGGTAATAATGATAATCATTATTGTTCAGGGCCTGAGACTTCCGGGATCGGCTGCAGGCGTGACATTCCTGCTCAAGCCTAATACTGCTAATTTCACAATGAATTCACTTATCACATGTCTTGGTCAGGCGTTCTTTGCAGTAGGAATAGCAATGCTGGCCTCAATGGTTTTCGGAAGTTATATCAAAAACCCGAAAGAGAATATTTTCAAAAGTGCGTCCGTAATATGTACGGCGCTGGTATGCGCGGGACTTATGGCAGGGTTCATGATTTTCCCGATGGTGTTCGCAGCCGGTCTTGAACCTGCAGGCAGCGTCGGTCTGACATTCCTGACACTTCCAAATGTATTCAACGTTATTCCGCTGGGAAGGGTCATCGGCGTCCTTTTCTATTTCGGATTCTATATTGCCGCATTCACATCAACGCTCGGAGTAGTAGAGGCTCTTACAGGAACATTTACGGAACAGTTTGATATGAAGAGAGGCAAAGCAATAGGGATAACTATGCTTTTATGCACATGCGTAGCAGTTCCGTCGATCCTTTCCGATGCAGTCTTCAATACTCTTGATATGATAGAGAATAACTATATCCTCATCATAGGAGCTTTGATAATAGCAGTATTTGTCGGCTGGGTATGGAAAATGGATAATTGCCTTGAAGCAATCAATGTCAAATCAAAATTTGTAAAGGGATGGATGATATTCTCGGTTAAATATCTTTCACCGATCGTTATCATTTTCATATTCGCTTCACAGTTCTTCGGGAAATAACTTTAGCATAAACAGACCAAATTAAATCATACAATATATAATACAGAAAGGATGAAAATCATGAAACACGATTTTCCATTAAAGTTAAATGCAGTTCAGCCGCTCCGCTTTTTATCTGATGATCAGCTGCGGGAAATACACAGTTGCAGTCTGGAGATCCTTCAGAACGTAGGGTCGGAAGTACAGCATGAAGGCGCATTGGAAATGCTCAGGAAAGCAGGCTGTAAAGTCGTTAAAAAGAGAGCATATGTACCTGCTAATCTTGTTGAATGGGCTTTGAAACAGGCACCGTCAACAGTGATACTATATGATCGTGATGGAAATCCTGTCATGGATATCAGCGGCCGAAACGCTTACTTCGGAACCGGTTCAGACTGCCCGTATCTTTATGACTGGGATACAGGCGGACAGCATGAGTTCACCACACAGGATATGATCAACGGAGCAAAAATATGCGACGATATGCCGAATATTGATTTCCTTATGTGCCTCGGACTCATGTACGAATATCCGGTGACCAGCTACGAGCATCAGTTCGCGGCAATGCTGAGAAACAGTACAAAACCTATGGTAGTAACAGCAGCAAACCGTGAGAGCATCAAAAATATCGCGGAGATGATGGCGGTCATCAGAGGAGGAATGGATGAAGCGATCAATAAGCCTCTGATAATTCTGTATGATGAGCCTATTTCGCCGCTGAACCATTACTATGAATCAATAGATAAGCTGATTTACTGCGCGGAGAACAGTCTGCCGACGAACTACGCTCCTGCAGTAATGATGGGAGGCACCGGCCCGATGACACTTTCCGGAGCATTATGCCAGTGCCTGGCAGAAAGTCTCCTGGGACTCGTAGTGCATCAGCTGGCTAATCCGGGCGCACCGTTCATTTTCGGCGGATGCGTTACAGATATGGATCTTAAATGCATGCAGCCTTCATACGCATCTCCGACTTCAAATGTCGCATATGTAGTCGAACAGGAAATAGGACGTGAATTATATCATCTGCCTACATGGGGCATGGGCGGAGCCACAAGCTCCAAGTGTCCTGATGCTCACGCGCTGTCAGAAGCAACGCAGGAAGCCTATCTGTCGGGACTTACAGGAAGCAACATGAACCACGATGTCGGCTTCATGAATTTCGGACGGACATATTCATTTGAGCTGCTGGTAATGATGAACGAAGTCATCGGACAGCTGAGACAGGTATTCAAGGGTGTAGATATGTCTCCTGAACAGCTGGCAATGGATGTAATAAAGAGCGTAGGTCCGATGGGCAACTATCTGAGCGAAACGCATACCTTCAACCATATGAAGGAAATGTGGCAGCCTGATCTGTATGACAGACGTGATTATGACAAGTGGCATGATAACGGCGCTACGACTATGGAAGAAAGAGCAGCTGCCAAAGTAAAGGATATCATAGCGAATTATCAGCCAAAACCGCTGACCGACGAACAGGAAAAGGGGATACAGGCTATTCTTGATGCAGCAGATGCAAAAGCTAAAGAGAAGAAGTAGAAGGAGAATGCGCAATGTCGAAAATAACAGATTTAAATAAAATTGTTGAAAACGGTGATTTCGAAAATGTAGAGGCAGCGGTACAGAGCTGCCTTGACGACGGGATCGAACCAATGGATGTCCTGAACGAAGGACTTGTTGAGCCTATAAATCAGCTCGGTGAAAAATTCGCCAACGGAGATATTTTCGTACCGGAGCTTCTCATAGCGTCGAGGGCAATGAAACAGGGAGCGGCAATGCTTAAACCGCTTATTGTATCCGAGGATAATCCATCGATGGGAAAAGCTGTATTCTGCACAGTAGAAGGCGATATGCATGATATCGGGAAAAATCTGGTCGTTATGCTTCTTGAAAGCGCGGGATTTGAAGTCGAAGACCTCGGTATGGATATATCGCCGGAAGCAGTTGTTGAAGCAGTGCAGAACGATGAGAGCATAAAGATCATCGGCATGTCGGCAATGCTCACAACAACGATGTATGCGATGCAGGAAACGATAGAAGCACTGACAGAAGCCGGACTCAGAGACAGAGTCAAGATCATGGTCGGAGGAGCTCCGGTCCATGAAGATTTTGCGAATATGATCGGTGCGGACGGGTTCAGCACCAATGCGCCGACAGCGGTCGATCTGGCAGAGAAACTTATAGCACAGTAATTTCATATTGAAGATGAACTTTATTTCAGGTGGAGGAGGCGGATCAGTCCGCTGCCTTCACCTGAAGCATAATATGTAATTCGAAAGGAAGCAGTAATGAAGACCGGAATAGGAATCGATACAGGCGGGACATGTACAGATGCGGTCATATATGATTTTGAAAACAGAAAGATATTATCATATGCGAAAACGGCTACAACTAAAGATGACCTGTCAGTAGGAATAGGGCAGGTTATAGATCTTCTCCCTGAAGATCTTGTAGAAAAGGCAGAGGTTATTGCACTTTCGACGACTCTGGCGACAAATGCATGTGTAGAAAATAAAGGCGGAAGAGCTAAACTGATGTTATTTGGTGTTGAACCCAGAAATGTAGCGCGTGTCGGACAGGAATACGGAATATCGATGGACGGAAATCTGCTGTTTTTCGACAGTCATACAAAACCGAACGGAGATATTACAAAGGAACCGGACTGGAATGATGTGGATGAGAGGATCGACCGTGATCTGTACGACTGCGATGCGGTCGGGATAGCGGAACTGTTTTCAAAAAAAACCGGAGCAGTGCTGGAAAAACGCGTTGCTGAAATGATAAATGCAAAAATGGATATTCCTGTTGTCTGCGGCCATGAACTGTTTTCGGAAAATAATATTATGAGGAGAGGCGCAAGTACTCTGCTGAATGCGCGTCTCATAAGCGTAATCAATGAATTCATGCATGCGGTGAAAACTGCCCTCGATGTACGCGGCATCAAGACGCCGTTTTTTGTGGTCAGAAGCGACGGCAGCCTCATGAATGAAGAGTTCGCCATGAAGAGGCCTATCGAAACACTGCTCTGCGGACCTGTTGCCAGTGTAATGGGTGCGCTGGAACTGTCTGATGAAGAAAACTGTATGATAGTTGACATGGGCGGCACAACAACGGATATTGCTTTTGTGAAGAACGGTTCCGCGCAGAAAGTAAAAGACGGAGTCAGAATCGGTAAATGGAAAACATTCGTCAAAGGTCTTTTCGTGGATACTTTTGCTCTGGGCGGCGACAGCGGTGTAGTGCTCTCGGATTCCAGAGAGATCGTACTGGAAAATGAAAAAGTCATGCCGCTGTGCATGGCGGCAGATACTTATCCCGAACTGCTTGAATATCTGCGGGATGAGGACAAAGTGAACAGCTGCGCGGTCAATCCTCAGAAGGATATTTTTGTAGCCATCAAAGACATCAGGGGCAGAAGCGGATATACGGAACGTGAAAAACATATTGTTGAGATGTTCCTGAATAAGCCTATGAGTCTGGAGAAAGCCGGCAGATTGTCCGGAGATATCGTTCTGAGAAGACAGATGGAGAGACTGATCAATGAAGGAATAGTTCTGCGCTGCGGGATCACGCCGACAGATGCGATGCATGTTAAAGGCGAATTTACAATGTACTCGCAAGAAGCTGCCGAAATAGGCATAAGAAGGATCGGCCGAATGACGGGCAGGAGTACGGACGAAACCGCGGAACTGATTTACGAAGAAGTTCAAAGAAAGCTTTACTGCAATATCATCAGGATAATGCTGGAAGATGCCTACCCGGAGCTCAGAGCGAAGGGCATGGACGATCAGATGCAGATGGTTGTAAGGGATTCTTATGACAGAGTGAAAAATTCCGATTATGCGGAATTGATAAGGATGAATTTCAAAACACCGGCTGTTCTGGTCGGTGTGGGCGCGCCTACACATCTTTTTCTGGAGGATGTAGGGAAACTGATCGGCGCCAGAGTCATTACAAACGAATATTCGAAAGTTGCCAATGCGCTGGGCGCAATAGTCGGCAGTATTTCGGCAGTAATAACTGTCGAGATAAGGTTCAATGTTTCCAGCAATACATATACGGTCTTCGGAGCGGGCGAAAAAGTCACAGCGGATGAACTTGATGAGGCCAAAGAGACTGCGAGAAAAATTGCCCGGGCAAAAGCCTGTGAAGAAGCCATCGGCAGAGGTGCTGAAGATGATCTGACCGTGACCTTTGATGAGCAGGAAAATATTTCCGATACCAAATACGGAACTTTGTATCTCGGCTGCGTAATAACTGCAACGGCAACAGGTCATATAAAAATAGATTAAAAAAGGAGCGTTTCGATGATGGATATCAGTCAAAAGATAAAGCTCTCATTTCCCGGGACGGGAACAGAGATAACTGCGGAAAAAGATGAAACGCTGCTGGATGCCGCCAGGCGCGGAAATATTCAGATCCCTGCAGCGTGTTCCGGGAAGGGCATCTGCGGCAAATGCAAGGTCAGGATATTGAAGGGAAGCGGCGGTGAAATAACCGAAGATGAAAAGCGGATGCTTACGGCGGAGGAAATGGCTGCAGGCATCAGACTGGCATGCTGTATCAGATTATCCGCAGACATAGAGGCCGAACTCCTGACATACGACAGCGCGGCGGCGAATAAGAAAACCGAGGTCATCATGCCTGATGATTTCAGACCTGAGCCGGCGGATGCGGAAGAACTGGGAGCCGCATTTGACATAGGTACGACAACTGTCGTCGGCATGGTCTGGGACCTTCATACCGGAAAGCTGGCCGGCGTTGCGGCGAAAGTGAATTATCAGAATATATTCGGCGCGGATGTTATTTCGCGTATACAGTATGTCGGAGGCAATCAGACACATGCACTGGAAATGCAGCAGAAAGTGATCTCATGCATGAATGATATCCTGGATGAGATCAGCAAAACCGGCAGCGTTGATACCGGCAGAATAATGAAAGTGCGGATCGACGGAAACACTACGATGACGCATCTGGTGCTGAAAGTGTCGCCTTATACACTGTCGCGTTATCCGTTCGAACCTGTATTTACCGGGATGCAGACAGCGAAAGCGGCGGATCTGGGCCTGCATGTGAACGACGATGCAGATATCCGTACACTGCCGCTGATCGCCGGACACGTGGGATCGGATATTACTGCCATGGAAGCCGCGATAGACATAGAAAAACTGCCGGGCTGCACGGTCGCTCTTGACATTGGTACCAACGGAGAAGTAGTCGCGGGAAAAGACGGGCAGCTCGTCACCTGTTCCACTGCGGCGGGACCTGCTTTCGAAGGCGCTACGATCAAGTGCGGGATGAGGGCCGCTTCGGGTGCAATAGAGGCGGTCAGTATAACGAAAGATCATCTTCTTGTTTATACGATAGAAAATGAAAAAGCTGTCGGCATCTGCGGATCAGGTCTTATCGACTGTATAGCGCAGCTGCTGTCATCAGGACTGTTGAATTTCAAGGGCAAGCTGTGCACCAGACAGGAAGCTCTGGACAACGGCATAAACCCGGAGGTGGCAGATCATCTTCAGGGCGGTGAAGACGGGATGCAGATCGAGCTTGCCGACGGAGTGATCCTGACGCAGAAAGATATCAGAGAAGTCCAGCTGGCGAAGGGCGCGATCCTGGCCGGGACGCAGACGCTTATGAAAGAGCTGGGATTTACGGAAAAAGATATCGACAGGATCATTATAGCGGGAGCGTTCGGGAGCTATATAAGAAAGGAAAGCGCACTGGCTATCGGACTTATCCCTGAAGTGCCGGCTGAGAAAATCATCAGTGCCGGAAATGCCGCCGGGACCGGGGTCTGCATGGCATTGCTTTCGCAGTCCGTGCAGGACCGTATCGTTCATCTGGCCGGCGTCACGCGTCATATAGAATTGTCAAAAAATATGGATTTCCAGAATTATTATATGGAAGCAATGTTTTATCCGAGGAGGTGGGACGCGCATGAAAGGTAATGTGGAGATATTCACAAGAGAAGAATGCGACGGCCCTGCAGAAAAATTTTTCAGAAGGATCAGCGGTATAGACCAGGGCGGCGAAAAATTCAAAAGCATAGCAGCGTCTGCTGAAAAAGTGTTCGGCACGATAGAAGAGCGCATAAATCCGCGGGGGATATACGGATACACGGAAAATGTCGAACTGGCCGGGCGACGGGCCGTCATAGAAGGTGTCAAGTTCGACTGTCCGGCATTTGAACAGGTAAATTGCGAGTCGGTGTACGGCGCGGCGGTGTATTTCGTTACTGCCGGAGATTTTCACCTTGACGGTTTCGATGTTATAGACCAGGTCTATGCGGATATGTGGGGGACCGCGTATGCGGAGATACTCAGAGGACTGCTGCGCGACAGGATCGCTTTCAGGGGAATACCGAGCAATGATTTCGGCCCGGGACTTTTCGGCATGAATGTAACGCAGACCAGGGATATTGCCGGGATCATCGATCCTTCTCTGATCGATATCGAAATCAAGGCGAGCGCCATGATGGTGCCGGTAAAGTCCTGCGCGGGAATATATTTTGATGCAACACCGGATTACAG
>Ga0183095_11629_pt1 | contig 10742 bp, 10 predicted proteins | sample BioMet4_FD_130346 | JGI IMG/M metagenome (GOLD analysis project Ga0183095, IMG submission 130346) | Microbial communities from bioreactor (seeded with sewage sludge) at LBNL, California, USA - Biofuel metagenome 4 (v2) (version 3) | ecosystem: Engineered > Bioreactor > Anaerobic > Unclassified ...
CCTCAGGCTCGCCTGCTGAGCGGACGTGCGTCCGTTGGCTGGCAAATGCCGCCGATGGGGCGAAAACATTCTGAACCTGGAGGAAAATCGGCTACGATTGCCGACTCGAGAACCTGAAGAACGGGGCAGGCAGACCTCGGAGAGAATTACGCAGTAGTCTCAATTTCCAAACTCCGCCATTGAGTGACCTGCCGGCATTCTTCGGACCAGTCAATTCCTGAGGGTGGCTCCTTGGTTTAAGTTGTTGCCGACCATCTGTGCAAAGGCCATCGGCGTCATTTTTCCGAGGCTCGAATGCGGCCGCACCTCGTTGTAAGTCCTGCGCCAATCCTCGATGACCACCTTGGCTTCCATCCGGGAGCGGAACCACTCCATAGAGAGGCATTCGTCCCGGAATTTGCCGTTGAAGCTTTCGACCATCCCGTTCTGCCAGGGCTTGCCAGGATCGATCAGGGCAACTTCAAGCCCTTGGTTCGCCACCCAGCGCAGGAGCGCCTTGGAGACAAACTCTGGACCGTTGTCCGAACGCAGGTGATGCGGCACGCCGCGTTCGCTGACCAGGCGCGACAGGACTTCGATCACCCGGTTTGACCGGATGCTCCCGGCAACGTCAATGGCAAGGCATTCCCTCGTATATTCGTCAATGATCGTAAGGCATTTGAGCTGCTGCCCATTGGCGCAGGCATCGTGCACGAAGTCATAGGCCCAGACTTCATTGGCCCCTGACGGCAATTGCGGCCGAGGCCGCGAGTGCGCCACACGTTTGCGCGGACGCTTTCGGGGCACCTGCAATCCGGCCTTTTGCCAGAGGCGCAACGCCTTGTCTGGTCCCATGGCGTGCCCCAGTTGCTCCATAAAGACCAGTATCCGCCGGTAGCCGAACCGGGGAAATTGGTCAGACAGCTGTTTCATGGCCGCCAGGAGCGGGCCATCGCGGGCCTCGATGCGCGACGCATAGCCAAGCGTCGATCGGGAAACGGAAAACAGTGCACACGCCCTGCGCTGCGACAGTCCGTGTCGCTGCGCAAGCACCACCTGCCGGCGTCTGGCGGGTGCGTTTACCATTTTTTTGCGGCGACTTCCTTCATGACCTCGATCTCGAGGTCCCGCTCGGCCAGGAGCCGTTTGAGCCTGATGTTCTCCTGCTCCAGCTGGCGCAGACGTTTGACGTCGTCGGCGTTCATGCCGCTGAAGCGCTGCCGCCAGCCATAGATCGTCTGCTCGCTCACGCCGTGGCGCTTGGCGACCTGGGCCACCGGATCCTTGTCGGCCTCGCGCAGGATCCCGACCATCTGCTCTTCTGAAAAGCGTCCCTTTCTCATGGCTCCCTCTTTGTCGTCGGGAGTCACCTTCTCAAGTTTCAGATGGTCCGAAAAGGCCCGGGCAGGTCATGAGGACGTCTCTGGAATATGTTGTACTAGAAGCTATCTCAAAAATATTTCCATCTGACCATCAGGAATCAGATGTACTTTCCAAATTGTTGATACAATGTTGTCCGCATGGACCTTACAAACGAGCAGTTGGAATGTATTGCGCCTTTGATTCCATTGGCGAAAAGCCAACTTGAAAGCAAAGGAAGACCGCCAGTACCTCCGCGAAAAGTTCTCGATGGGATACATTGGATTCTAAGAACAGGAGAACCTTGGAATGATATGCCAATGCGATATCCTCCACACCAAACATGCCATCGATTGTTCCAGAATCAGCTACCCAGTAGCTATGCCGGTGTTGTATCAACAAGGCAAAAAGTCCAGAAATTCCTCGCGGGCAGGTGGAAATATTTTTGAGATAGCTTCTAAATAAATAAATAAGTTTATAATGCTTTGTAAAACTTGCCGTGAATCGATATTAAGTTGATATTAATTGGTTTTATTCAATTTTAGTCTGATGTATTGACTTTGTATTATTGTTTTTCTGAATAAAGATGCTTTGAATAGAGATATGTTGAACTGTGTTGAATTTTGTAAATATTCAAAATTTCGTTTTAATTAAACATATTATAGTATACTACCTTCAAAAGGCAGGACAGGTGAAGTAGGCCCACCTTCGGCGGTCCACTTCATATCCTGCCAGTAGTTGACCGCTGGCTTATTCGCCGGTGGCTCAACATTTCTGGCTCCGATCCAATCTTCCCAAAGAAGCTTGTCGCGAAAAAACACCGACTTCGTTTGTGTTAGTTTGATGTATACTCTATCCTGACGTCATGCGTCGGCCAGCATGGTGTCAGAGCAGGATGTTTTTTTTATTTATTGACATGGTTCTGAAATCCTCTAAGAGGCTTTCCTGACACGCCGAGGAGGCCGGGCCGTGCTTGGGCATCGTATCGGTTACGTCCGGGTGAGCAGCCTGGACCAGAACCCCCAACGCCAGTTGGAGGATGTCATACTGGACAAGGTGTTCATCGACCACGCCTCGGGCCGGGACGCCCGGCGGCCCCAGCTGGAGGCCATGCTGGCCTTCGCGCGCGAGGGCGATACGGTCGTGGCCCACAGCATGGACCGTCTGGCCAGAAATCTCGATGATTTGCGCCGCTTGGTCCACCAGCTGACACAGCGCGGCATCCGTGTTGAGTTTGTCAAAGAAAAACTGGCATTTACCGGAGATGATTCCCCCCTCTCCCACCTGATTCTGTCGGTGATGGGCGCTTTTGCCGAATTCGAGCGGGCGTTGATCCGGGAGCGGCAACGCGAGGGCATCAGCCTGGCCCGGCAGCGCGGGGCCTACCGGGGACGGCGCAAGGCCTTGTCGCGCGAGCAGGCCGCCGAACTGCGGCAACGCGCCGGCGCCGGCGAAGCCAAGGCCGCCTTGGCCCGGGAGTTCGGCATCAGCCGCGAGACGGTGTACCAGTATCTGCGCGCGGCGGACTGACCGCGCGTCCGGCCCCGGGGCCGGCATACCCCAACCCCATACGCCTTTGCGGTAGGTATCTTCCATGCAGGATTTTTGTTTTCTGGCGGAAAACGAAGCGTCGATTCTGGCCGCGCTCAAGTCGGTCGGCCTGACCATCGACGACGAGTCCGGGGTGACGTACGCTCTGGGCGATTACTGCTTCGCGGGCCCGGGCCGGGACGGCGAGGGTGTTTACGCCGTGTACCGGGCCACCAACGAGCAAACCGCCGTCATTCTGGCGGCCCGGTGGCCGCGGGGGGTGTCCCTGGTGGCGCCGCCGTCCTGGCTGCCGCGATTCGGCGGGCAATGGCTGAGTCCGGATACGGCCCAGCTCCGGCGGGCGGCCTATGACCGCCTTGACGCCACGGCGGAACGGCTGCGCCAGGGCATGCTCCACGCCGGGACCGGCCAGATGGCCACCTACCAGATCAAGAAGCGGCAGGCCACCATGCTGTTGCAGGACGTCAATCCCACCGAAAAGGAGTATCCCGACATCTACAACGAGGTCGGCATTACGGGCGCAACGCCCCATGAGGTGGCCATGGCCGTGCTGGCGGCCGACGAACGCTGGCAGGTGTTCGCCCGGGCCATCGAAAAGGCGCGCCTGGCCGGCAAGCTGGCGGTGCGGGCGGCTGCGGATGGTCCCGACATCGAGGCGGCCGAGGCAGCCGTGGTTTGGCCGTCGGCCGATGCGCAGGCCGAATGAGGCCTCTAGGTTGATTTCCAGCAGATCGCGCCTGTCCTCGTTTTGCGGCAAGGAGGCGGATGGCCTTGACCACACGGCCCTTCCCCTAGATGAGGAAGTGGACCGCCAAGACGAAGCCGCGTCAACGCCTTTCCTTGCGGAAAAAGGTGATTTTGACGCCCGAGGTTCTTTCCAGTAAAATGAAACCTGGCCGGCTCATTCGCCTTGCGGCAACGCCCAACAGGATCCAGCATTCCATGTCCAGTCCCCCCGTGCGGACAGCCGTCCGGCGCGTCAGCCTGGACGCGCCCCACCATGACATCACCCTGGCCAACGACCGTCCCCTGGTCGTTATCGCCGGTCCGTGCGCTATTGAGGACCGCGCCTTGGCCCTTTCGACCGCCGCCTCCCTGCGCGACATCTGCGCCGAGGCCGGATTGCCCCTGATCTACAAGTCCTCCTTCGACAAGGCCAACCGTACCGCCCTGTCCGGTTATCGCGGCCCCTCCCTCGAACAGGGGCTGGCCATCCTGGCCGAAGTGCGCCAACGGATCGGCCTGCCCGTCGTGACCGACGTCCATACCGCCGCCCAGGTGCCCGCCGTGGCCGCCGTGGCCGACGTGCTGCAAACCCCGGCCTTTTTGTGCCGGCAAACCGATTTCATCCGGGCCGTGGCCGCCGCCGGCAAACCCACCCTCATCAAGAAAGGCCAATTCCTCGCCCCGTGGGACATGGTCCACGTGCTGACCAAGGCGCGCGATACCGGCAACGAGCGCATCCTTTTATGCGAACGCGGCGCCAGCTTCGGCTATGGCAACCTCGTGGCCGACATGCGCTCCCTGGCCATCCTGGCCGACACCGGCTTCCCGGTGATCTTCGACGCCACCCACAGCGTCCAGCTTCCCGGCGCCCAAGGCGCCTCCAGCGGCGGGGAACGACACCATGTGCCGGTCCTGGCCCGAGCCGCCACCGCCGCCGGCATCGCCGCCATCTTTCTGGAAACGCATCCGGACCCGGATCACGCCCCCTGTGACGGCCCCAACATGCTCCCGCTGGCCGACCTGCCCGACCTGCTCAAGACGTTGCGGGCCCTGGATCGGGTGGTCAAAGGCGCGGGAGAGGATGTGGCATGACGCAAGGCCCTCGCCGTCAAACGCGCCGCCCCCATACCCCGCCGAAATCCGGGGCGTCGCCCCGTCCTCTGCTCCCCCAGACCGCCGGAGGCACGCCGCAATGACCCCCGCCAATACCGTGCTTCCCCTGCGTGTACGGCCGGTGGACCAGGTCCTGGCCGAGCCCGATGGGACGTGGCGCGTCCTGGGAGATCGGCCGTGGCTGGAGCTGGTGCCGCCGGGCGGTGATATCCCCGAAGGCTGGGTCTTGCTGCGGGCGAAGCTGGAGCGGCGCGGCGGCGGGTATGCGGCCTATCTGCATGTGGAGACGCAAGACGGTGACGCGGGGGTCACCTTCGAACTGCCGGTGACGCTCAAAGGCACCATATTGGAATTGATCGAGCTGCCGGCAGGGGCGATGCGGTTGCTCTTGGAACCGATGCAGGGTGAGGGCACGTTTACCTTGGGGCCGTGCAGCCTCAAGCGGGTAGGACAGGTGGAATGCCTGTGGCGCATGGCCCGGCGGGTGGCGCCCATGTACTACAAACAGTCCCGGCAGCGGCGCAAGCGGGCCGGGTTACACGTGCGCACGGGCTTGTTGCGCTTGCGCGAGGCCTACCGGATCGCCGGGAGGTTTCGGGCCCTGTCCCCGGCCATTCCCTATGACCGCTGGATCACCGAATTCGACACCCTCGACCGCGACGACGTGGCGGCCATCCGCAACGACGTGGCCCGTTTGGGGCGGCGGGTGGATTTCCGGGTGGTGCTGCCCGATACCGGTGATATTACCGGCTATGTGGCCACGAAGCAGGCCCTGGCCAAGCAATTTTTTCCCGGATATACGCGTGTGCCCGACCTGACGGCGGCCCTCGATGGCGCCGATCCGCACCGGACCTGGGTCCTCGTGTTGCAACCGGGCATAGAACCAGCCCCCCACGCCCTGTACTGGCTGGCGCGGAAGGCCCTGGCCAATCACCGTTTCCGCCTGATCTACAGCGACCACGACCGGATGGACGCGTGCGGCGGCCGCTACGACCCGGCGTTCAAGCCCGACTGGTCGCCGGAACTGCTGCGATCCACCGACTACATCGGGCCGGCCGCGGCGTTTCGAGCCGATTTGCTGGCCGAACTGTCGCCGCCGCCCCTGCCGGACGGACACGACCTGCTGTTGCGTACCGCCGAACGGCTCGATAAGACCCAAATCGCCCATATCCACGCCGTGCTCTTCCACCTGCCGCCGGCCAAGCCCGAACCGCTGCCGGCGGACCCGGCCGACGAGGGCCAAAATCCCGTGGCCGCCCATCTCGAACGACAGGGCATCGAGGCCCTGGTCGAACGCTGTCCGCGCGACCATTACCGCATCCGCTATGCCCTGCCGTCGGATCCGCCGCTGGTGTCCATCGTCATCGCCACCCGCGACCAGTACCGTATCCTCGACTGCTGCTTGCAAAGCATCTTCGCCAAAACCACCTATCCGCGCTATGAAGTGTTGGTGGTCGACAATCAAAGCAGCGATCCCGAAAGCCTCCACTACCTCACGCGCCTCGCCAAACGTCCCGAGGTGCGCGTGCTGCCCTACGACCACCCCTTCAATTTCGCGGCGATCAACAACTTCGCCGCCAGCCGGGCCAAGGGCGACGTCCTGTGCCTGCTCAACAACGATACCGAGGTCATCACCCGGGGCTGGCTCGAGGAAATGGTGTCCCACCTGCTGCAACCCGACGTGGGTGTGGTGGGGGCCAAACTCTTTTACAGCGACGGGCTGGTCCAACATGGTGGCGATGTGGTCGGACCGGGCGGCTGTGCCAACCACCTGCATTCCTGTCTGCCCGGTGACGCCCCGGGCTACTGTGACCGCGCCATCCTGGCCCAGGAACTCTCGGCCGTCACCGCCGCCTGCTGCGTCACCCGACGCGCCCTGTACAACCACCTGGGCGGCTTCGATGCCAAACACCTGCCCGTGGCCTTCAACGACGTGGACTATTGCTTGCGGGTGCGCGAAGCCGGCCTGCGTGTCATCTGGACCCCCTACGCCCAATTGTACCACTACGAATCCTACTCCCGCGGCACCGACGATACCCCGGAAAAACGCCTGCGCGCCAAACAGGAAGCCGCCTACATGCGCAAACGGTGGAAACACGTGATGCGCCACGACCCCTACTATAACCCCAACCTCAGCTACGCCCGTCCCGACTTCTCACTCAACCACGCCCCCCTGGTGCGCAAGCCCTGGGCGCGCTAACGCTCGTGGCGGCCGGGCCCGGCCCGGCACCCGCCGGAGGCCTCCTTTCATGACACGTACCGCCTATCTCATCGAGGAGCGCGACAATCCGTCCTCGGCGTATTTCCTGTTACCGGCCCTGACCGCGGCGGGATGTCGGGTGGTGCGGTGCGGGTTGGGAGAGGTCCCCCACGATTTGAACGGTGCGGTGGTGGTCTTGGCACGGTATGTGTCACCGCGTTGGGCGCGGGCCATTACGCGGGACCGGGGCCGGTTGTCGCGGCTCGTGTATTTCATGGACGACGACGTGCTCGATGCGGCCATGTGGGGCGGCACGCCGTGGCGGTATCGGTGGAAGTTATGGCGACTGGCGGCGCGGCATCGGGACTGGCTGCAAGGGCAGGGGGCGGAGCTTTGGGTTTCGACGCCGCATTTGGCCGCAAAGTATGCGGCTTGGGGCGCGCAGCTGATTTGGCCGAGCGCGGTGGCCGGTGCGGCGGCTGGAACGATTTTTTTCTACCACGGCACGGCGTCGCATGGGCCGGACATCCGCTGGTTGCGTCCGGTGGTCGGGCAGGTGTTGCAAGCGGCGGCGGAATTGCGTTTCGAGACCGTGGGCGGCCGCGAGGTGGCCCGGTTCTACCGGGATCTGCCCGGTGCCTGGGTGGTGCATCCGCTGTCCTGGCCGGCCTATCAGCTGTTTGCGGCCACCGGTGGCCGGTCGGTCGGTTTGGCGCCGCAGGTGGAGGGCGCCTTTAACCGGTCGCGGTCGTACACGAAATTTTTCGATATCACGCGCAGCGGCGCGGTAGGAATTTATGCGCGCGGCAGCGCCTGTGCCGCCGTGGTGGACGATGCAGTGGACGGGCTGGTTTTGCCCATGGAGCCCGCGCTTTGGGCGCGGGCCATTGTGGAGCTGGCCCGGGACGCGGCCCGACGGGAACGGATGCTTGCGTGGGCCCGGGAGAAGGCCGTGTTGCTGTCCGAGCGGGCCGGGCAGGCTTACGGCGAATTATGGCGGCGGAGGGGGTAACGGCGAAACGCAGGCAGCCGTAGCTATGACCTGCGATCCGCTGGTCGACCTGATCGTCGAAGGGATCCCTTCTGGCCCCATTGTCACCATGAACGAAACCACAGTCCAGGTGCAGGCCGAACCCGACCGAGCCAACAGTGTTGCTGAGAAAATTTTTGGCGACTTTCAGGGCTATCTGCAGACTGATGGCTATGCCGGCTACGAGGCCCTGGGCGAACGAGAAGGTCTCCGCCGCCTTGGCACTATGGCCAGGTCCGGCGCAAATTTGTCAAGGTCAAGAAGACCGCCGGCGGCACGGCCCATGCCGTTTTGGATTTGATCGGCAAGCTCTATGACGTTGAGCGCCACGCTGAAAAGCAGAAGCTCGATCCGGAGCAGCGCACAAGATCGTCCACGCTCGCTTTCACATCATGCAGCACGTGGGGCGACGGAGGGACTCAACAGCAAGATCATGGCCATCAAACGGAGGGCATGCGGTTACCGGAATCGGGCGCACCGCAAGGCCAGTATGAGACTGCTGCACAATTGTCTGGCGTCGTGTTTAGCACCGAAAGTGCACATTGCAACCGACTAGAATTATGAAGTGATTCCAAACGTTGAAACCATCTGGCCACCTAAGTTATCAATTTTAACGAATTATGCAGCAGTCTCAACATATACTTCTGCAGCGGCCAAGGCTTCTATCCGAGATACGCTTGACCGAGGGTCCTACGGAAAAGTCGGAAGGACCTCTCCAAAATACGCCGTGGCGTCGGTAGTTGGTTATATCAAAGGTAAGAGTGCGATTCACTTGGCCAGAAACTTTATGGGACGGCAGAAGAACTTTGTTGGCCAAAACTTTTTGGCACGTGGGTACTGTGTTTCAACCAGCGGTTGCCGGCGTTAGCCGGTTCGCTCTTAAACCGCTTTGAACGGTTCATTGTCTTTCATACCCCAGGCTTTGCCGAGGGTAACGGGCTTTGCAAATTCAAGGTAGTTCCTACCGTGACTGAAATACAGTATGGAGGTATAGACATGGTAACACAAAACATGGTCTTTGAAATGCTGCGTAAGATTTCAACCTACGATGTAAATATCGGAAAATTTAGAGTTGGGAATCTTCATGATGGTGGTTATATTATTCCAGATGACTGCAAAAATTTAGATGCACTTTTATCTTTAGGTATAGGTGGCGATGTAAGTTTTGACAAATATTTTGCAGAACGTGGCGTTATTGTCTATCAATATGACCATACAATAGACGAACCACCGATAAAACACAAAAATTTTATATTTAACAAAAAGGGGATCGGCCCGGTGCGCCATGGCTGCTTTATAACTCTAGATGATATATTGCATGATAATGCACTGTCATCCAATAATATTGCCTTAAAATTCGATATAGAAGCTGCGGAATGGGATAGTTTTTCCCTAGTATCTGCTGAAACCATAAGCAAATTTCGGTTCATAATCTGTGAGCTACATTGGATCAAAAACATTAAGGACGATATCGACGTCTTTAAGAAATATAAAATGGTTATCGATATTTTAACAACATTTCATCGTGTCATACATTTTCACGCTAATAACTATAGTGGGTTGTCGTTGTATAAAGGTATACCAATTCCAGAAGTCTTTGAACTGACCCTATTGCGCAAGGATCGCGGCCAATTTTTCCCTTCGTTCGCCCCGATACCATCTCCCTACGATTTCCCCAACAACCCGAGCGCTCCGGATATTGTCATGACCCCCTATCTGTTTCGGTCCTATCCAGCCAGCTATCTAGATTATTTAGTTAAAAACAATCCCTATCCAGTGGATGAGCAGGCCATGTCCTTTGGCCAGGAGGCCTTACCTGTGGAAAGCCCTCTCCGCGCCCCGCATTCCGACAACTCCGTAGTCCTTAGTGATCGCCATGGCCTGGAACAAAGCTCCCCTTGCCCCACGAGCCAGGATGCAACTAACCCGGGGGCTGTGGCCCAAGACGGCATAGCTAAATTTCGAAAAAGGCTGTTGCATCCGCATCACTGGGAAACGATGTCTGAGCGCAATGCCACTCTCACACAGCAACTAGCGACCATACAAGCCGAAAACGACAGCTTGCGAGCCCAACTGACTGACCTTGTCCAGACGCTGATTAAGAAAAAAACAGCCAATGAGCATCTCGCTGCCCGGTGCGGTACGCTTTTAAAAGATATTTCTCTCCTGCAAGGCCAAGTGATGGCCCTTGAGAAGCAAACGGAAGACCTCCAAGCCTGAACTGGCGCGTGGACATCGACACGGTTCGGGACACCTTCTCCCGCTTGGAGCGGATCTTCGTCGCTGAAATCCTGGGGGGGGTGCTCACGAGGCCATCAACGCAGGTCCTTCCGACTTTTCCGTGGGTCGGTGATCGGTTATGGCCCGCCTCAGGAGGGCGGGCATGAAGGACACGGACCTGTATTCTCGGAGGGCGCCCCGTGGTTTGTTGCCGACGTCGCTGTGGACACGGCCTGTGGCCGAGTGGACGTCCATGTTGAGCATACTACCTGCATCCGCGGGCACTGTCCGACCCGTGGCCGCGAACTGGCTTGCCGGGGTCCGGGCTGTGGAACTGTCTCAGCATGGGCTGGGCTAGAAGGTTCATGAGGCGCTGGCTGATCTGGGTGGGAAATCAGACCTGACTCCGATGCGCAAGGTCGGGCGGTGCTTGTCCAGCAGGTTCTCTTCCCGGTAAAGCCAGATGTACTTGGTGCCTTTGAGACGTTCGTCTTCCTGACGGAGCAACTCGCGATTTTCCTGCCGGCGGACCTTGCCCACGGCTTGGCCCACGTGCTGCATGAT
>Ga0183095_10276_pt11 | contig 10638 bp, 9 predicted proteins | sample BioMet4_FD_130346 | JGI IMG/M metagenome (GOLD analysis project Ga0183095, IMG submission 130346) | Microbial communities from bioreactor (seeded with sewage sludge) at LBNL, California, USA - Biofuel metagenome 4 (v2) (version 3) | ecosystem: Engineered > Bioreactor > Anaerobic > Unclassified ...
AGAAAGAAGTGCAATCCCTATTTTTTTCATAATATGGCACAATAAAGGTCTGGTTAACAAAATACTAAATGCAAACATAAATATTAAAAACTTAATTGCAAGCAATTTTTATATTAAATTTTTGTTTCCAATATTTAATTAACCTAAATTATATTATCTAATAGTTAATATGATGTTATAAAGCAGAAATAAAATGAATTTCAGAAAGTAACCAGCATTTATTATAACAAGAAGAGATAAGCTCTTTAACTAAAGAATAATCAAAACATTATTTTAACTTTGCACACTTTCGTAAATTGAAATCAATGGACATATTCAAAAATATGTTTCAACTGGTTTCTTTAATAAAAACTAAAGAAAAACACTACGTGAGAGAAGTAATACTAAAAATAAAAAAAGGTGAGCGTCTGCTTGATGCGCTAAAACGCGATGGAAAGCAAATGCTGCCAACACATTGCATTATCAATAAAACATTAACAGGTATTGGAGCTACTTACTGTGAACTGGTGAGCGACAGAAACTCAATTATCGTTGAGCCAAATGTTCCGGTAATTGAAGGTAAGGTAAAAAAGCACAAAGGAAGTATATTAGGTGTATATTCAGGTATCACGGGACAGAAAATTGAGGAATACATCCAGAAACATAAGTCAAAACGAAAGATTATGGTAACTCCGGAAAGTTTTCAGCGACTAAAAGAGACTCTGGAGGAAATAAGCATTGATATATACAATGAATTCTTTTTGCTGTTCGACGAATGCGAAAAACTGATTCAGGACATTGACTTCCGCGAATCCATTGAAGCTCCTATGGATGATTTCTTTAGATTCAGAGAGAAAGCGATGGTTTCTGCCACACCTTTGATAGCAGCAGATCCTAGATTTGAAAAGCAAGGCTTCTCAATATTAAAAATTACACCCGATTTTGATTTCAGCATGCCAATAAAACTTCTACCTACCAATAATATACTGGAGGCATTCCTTGAAGAGATTACTTTGCATCCTGGCAATATCTGTGTATTCTGCAATTCAATAGATACTTTCGAGTCAATTTTCTGCGAGTTGTCACTCGACCTTCAGAAACAAGTCACCACTTTTTGCAGCGAAGGCGCAATGGAGAAGCTTACATATATGCATTCTAAAAACTTCAACCGAAAAGCTTACAGCTTTATAAACAAGCTCACAAAGGTAAACTTCTTTACGGGCCGGTTTTACTCGGCGGTAGATATAGAATGCAAAAGCAAACCTCACGTTATTATCCTGTCGGACATGATGGGGGCACCACAATCAGCCATCGATCCAAGAACAGAGACTATCCAGATTACAGGCAGATTCCGCAACGGAGTTAAAAGCGTTACGCACATCAGCAGTATAAAAGAGGATTTGGAATACCGTTCGGAGGTAGAAGCACAGCTTTATCTGGAAGGAACATTCCAGGCTATCAGCACAATAAAGAACCTCTATTCAAAAGCCGGAAGCGAAGGCGAGAAGGGTGCATACCTTGAAGCACTTCTTGGAATGAGTGGAAACTGTTATTTAAATGAAGACGGAACCAGGAATGAATACAAGATAGCCAACTACTACGATGAACAAAGAGTGTTGGAACTCTACACAAACAAAAATCACCTACTGAATGCCTATAAGGCAATACCAAATTTCAGTATAGATTTCCAGCCAAAGGAATATCTATTCAGCGATGCAGACCGACTGTCACGCCAGAGAGCGAAAACCCGCAAATGGAAAGCGGAGGTATTACTTCGTCAACTCGACAGGGCAAACCATCTTCGTTTCTCAGAGAATCCGGAACATAGAAAGTATTACGAAGCACAGATACAACAAATTATTCGTTCTCCATATGAGCATACTCTTTTTGAATGTTACCTTTCAAAAGGATCTGAATATATAAGGAGTATAAACTTCCGCGAGTCGACCATGCTCAGCACTTTAAAGAAGAAGAGCTTGCATCAGCTAAAAAACTGCCCTTCTGTAACCCGCGGAGTTCATAAACAATTGGAGACAGGAAAGCAATATACCGCATCCGAAATTAGTGCCGTACTCACCAATATATATAAGAAGAACGGTATACCTGTAAATAAAAGAGTAACTGCATCCGAAGTAGAGAGGTATTTTGAGACAAGTACTACCCGCAACAATAGAGGACCTAAGATATTATTAATCAGCACAAAATAGAGAGAAACAGAGACGAGCAATTAACTGACTGAAAAATGGAAAAACATAAGGTTGTTTTGGAGGGGGTAACAAGGGTACCCCCTCTGAAAAGCCGTGAGAATGGGCGTGCTAAATTTTAGCACAAGACATATAAAAGAAGTTTTTGGGAAAGTTTAGCACCACCACTTTTACTTTGTAACAAATTATGCTTTCAGATCATTCAGAAGACAACTTAAATTCCTTGCAGATAGTACGTTCAATTACTTTAGGAAAGTATTTATATTCCAGAGCGTGAATCCTTGTAGCCAAATCATTAGGAGTGTCCGTTGTAAGCACATCACATTTTGCCTGAAAAATTATACTGCCCGAATCATAATGCTCATCTATATAATGTATAGTAATACCAGAGAATTTATCGCCCGATGCAATCACAGCGTCATGAACACGGTCGCCATACATCCCTTTTCCCCAATACTTAGGAAGTAAAGCCGGATGTATATTTATGATTTTATTAGGATACGCATGAATCAGGTTTACAGGAATCTGAAGAAGAAAACCGGCAAGAACAATAAAATCAACTTCATGCTCTTTAAGCAAAGAGAGAAGTTTCAAAGTATTATTAAAATCAGTTTTAGTAAACACAGCATAAGGGATATGATGCAATCTAGCTCTTTCTAAGATATAAGCATCAGCCTTATTAGATAAAACCAAAGCAACCTCAATATACAGATTGCCATTAAAATATTGCATGATATTTTCGGCATTCGTACCTGAACCTGAACCAAATATTGCTATTTTTATACTCATAAAACCGCCAATCTGTGCACAAAATCGTGAAAAATGTGCAAACAAATGAAATTTATTGGTTAAATATTTGCTCGAAACAATAAATATTCATTCCTTTGCAGCTGCAAATTTAAAAAAATAATTCAATTTATTAATTAAAAAACTTAAAGTTATGTCTGAAATTGAATCAAGAGTAAAGGCGATTATCGTTGATAAATTAGGCGTTGAAGAATCTGAAGTTACATTAGAAGCAAGCTTCACAAATGATCTAGGTGCAGATTCACTTGATACTGTAGAACTTATTATGGAATTCGAAAAAGAATTCGGAATCTCTATCCCTGATGATCAAGCAGAAAAGATCGCAACTGTAGGTGACGCTGTATCTTACATCGAAACTGCTAAAGCTTAATTCTGATTTCATAATATGGAATTAAAAAGAGTTGTAGTAACAGGTCTTGGTGCTCTTACTCCTATAGGCAACACTATTCCCGAATTTTGGGAAAATTTGGTCAATGGTGTGAGCGGAGCAGGACCTATTACTCATTTTGATACGTCTTTGTTTAAAACTAAATTCGCTTGCGAAGTAAAGAACTTTGATGCAAATCAATACATCGATCGCAAGGAAGCAAGAAAGATGGATCGTTACACACAGTATGCAGTTGCTGTAGCTAAACAAGCTGTAACAGATTCAGCTCTTGATCTTGAGAAAGAAGATTTAAACAGAATTGGTGTAATCTTTGGTGCTGGAATCGGTGGTATCCAAACTTTTGAAGAAGAAGTAAAGAACTATGCTACCAACAAAGAAAACGGCCCAAAATTCAATCCTTTCTTTATCCCAAAAATGATTTCGGATATTGCAGCAGGACAGATTTCCATCATGTATGGCTTTCACGGTCCTAACTTTGCAACTGTATCTGCTTGTGCAACTTCTTCAAACGCTATAGCTGATGCATTTAACTATATCCGATTGAACAAAGCAAATGTAATTGTAACCGGTGGATCTGAAGCAGCTATTACTGAAGCAGGTGTAGGCGGTTTTAATGCAATGCACGCTTTGTCAACACGAAACGAGGATGCAACAAGAGCTTCTCGCCCATTCAGCGCAAGCCGCGATGGATTCATTATGGGTGAAGGTGGCGGATGCCTCGTTTTGGAAGAATTGGAACATGCCAAAGCACGTGGAGCAAAAATTTACGCTGAAATTGTTGGAAGTGGCCTTTCTGCTGACGCATATCACTTAACAGCTTCTCACCCAGAAGGTTTAGGAGCTATGTTGGTAATGAAGAATGCATTGGAAGACGCTGAAATGAAACCGGAAGAAGTTGATTATATCAACGTTCACGGAACATCTACTCCAGTAGGTGATATTTCAGAATCGAAAGCAATCAAGGAAGTATTTGGCGAACATGCTTATAAGCTGAATATTAGTTCCACTAAATCTATGACTGGCCACCTTCTTGGTGCTGCCGGTGCTGTTGAAGCTATTGCAAGTATTCTGGCTATTAAAAATGGAATCGTTCCTCCAACTATCAATCATGAAGATGGAGACAATGACGAAAACATTGACTATAACTTGAATTTTACCTTTAACAAGGCGCAAAAGCGTGAAGTTAATGTAGCACTTTCTAACACCTTTGGTTTTGGTGGACATAATGCATGCGTTATCTTTAAAAAATACAGCGAATAAGATTGTGTTAAACAACAAAATAGATAGAATAAGGCTCTTGTTCCGCAAGGATAGAGAGTCTTATTCTCGTTTTTATTCTATTTTGGGGTTCTATCCTCGCAACATAAGCCTTTACGAACAGGCTTTACTCCACAAATCGTCTTCTATAAAGTCCGAAAAGGGCCGACCTCTGAATAACGAACGACTAGAGTTTTTAGGAGATGCTATTCTTGACGCTATTGTAGCAGATATTGTTTACAAGAAATTCGAAGGCAAAAAAGAAGGTTTTCTAACGAATACACGTTCTAAAATAGTTCAACGGGAGACTCTTAATAAACTTGCCGTAGAAATTGGCCTCGACAAGCTGATAAAATACTCCACCCGTACATCTTCACACAATAGCTATATGAGCGGGAATGCCTTTGAAGCATTGGTAGGTGCCATATATATGGACCGGGGCTATAATGTCTGCAAGCATTTCATAGAAGTTAAGATTATTAAGCGCTTTATTGATCTGGATAAAGTGGCAAAGAAAGAGGTAAATTTCAAATCTAAACTGATTGAATGGACTCAGAAGAACAAAGTTATAGCCTCTTTTGAACTTATAGAACAATTTCTTGATAAAGAATCGAACCCTATCTTCCAATCAGAAATTCTTATTGAAGGGCTTTCTGCAGGTACAGGAATAGGCTATTCGAAAAAAGAATCTCAGCAGAATGCTGCTAAGATGGCACTGAAAAAAATTCAGACTACACCAAATTTCCTTAAAGAAATCTTTGATGAAGCAAGGAAGAAAGCAGAAGCAGCTATGGCCGAAAAAGAGATTCTTGCAAAGGATGATGAGAATTCCGGGATTGCAACTCTGGAAGCAGAAACCACTCTGGAAAAAGAAGCGACCGAGTTAGAGGCCGAAATAACCGATTCTTTCGAACCTCAAAACAATGAAATGGTATTAGAAGAGGAACAAGAATCAAATATCAGCGTAACTGAACAATTGATACCCAACAATCCTCTTCTGGGTTAAGCCATTCTGTATTCGCTCTTTTCTTATCCAAAACAAATTCCCATTCTCCTACCCTGAACAACCAAATCTTGATCTTCGGTTACTAATTTCAATTTCCCGGCAACTTCACTTAAAGGTATTGAAGAAATTTCATTTCCTTGCAACGCTATCATTCGCCCAAAATCCCCGTTGGCAATAAGTTCTGTTGCATGCCCTCCCATACGGGTCGATAAATTCCGGTCGAAAGGTGTTGGTGCTCCTCCTCTCTGAATATATCCCAGAACTGTTTGTCTTGTTTCAATTCCGGTTTCGTGTTCTATTTCTCGGGCAACATATTCTGCCGCCCTCTTTCCATCACCCGTTTTAATACCTTCGGCTACAACTACAATAGAATACGGTTTTCCTTTTTTCAGGCGGTTCATTATCGTTTCGCCAACGTTCTTAATACTATATTCTATTTCGGGTATCAATATTACATCTCCTCCGCCTGCCATGCCCGAATAAAGAGCAATCCAACCAGCCTTATGTCCCATTACTTCAATTACCATTACTCTTTTATGAGAACTGGCAGTAGAATGAAGTCTGTCGATAGCATCGGTAGCAATATTAACCGCAGAATCGAATCCAAAAGAGAAATCTGTGCCCCATATATCATTATCAATTGTCTTTGGTACAGAAACCACATTTAGCCCCATAGCAGCCATCTTTGCTGCTGTTTTCTGGGTGCCGTTTCCTCCAATACAGACCACACAATCAAGTCCGAGCTTTTGTATATTTTCCGCCATTATTGCTGGTTTATCAATATCTGGTGAGACGCCTTTCTTTTTAAAAGGTTTTTCTCTCGAAGTTCCCAGAATAGTACCACCTTGATTTAGCAGACCCGACGTCGATTTTTCTGTAAAGAATTCCACATCATTTGTCAGCAAACCCTGGAAGCCACTATGTATACCAACCACTTCCATTCCGTAAAAATTCATTGCCGTCTTACAAACGCCTCTTATTGTTGCGTTAATTCCCGGACAATCTCCACCTGAAGTCAATATACCTATTCTCATACCCTAAAATTTTAATTCTAATATGAGCGTAAAGATAGAAAAAAATAGAAGCAATAAGAAAAACAGTAAAAAAATATATTCGGGAGAGTATAAATATAATAAATAAGGTTATTTTTGCATAAGATATAGAACTTATTATCGAATACATAATGAACAGTACAAAGCTGATTAGTAAATTTTTCATTCCACGACTAAAAGAACTTGCATTATACAATACAGCCGCACAATCTATCCAGGAACAAGTACTTGCCAGGCTTTTAAAAGAAGCCAATCATACTGAATGGGGAAGAAAGTACGACTATAACAGCATCGGCTCTTATGAGGAGTTCAAAAAAAGAGTTCCCGTACAGACTTATGACGATGTTAAACCGTATGTTGAAAGGATACGTTCGGGAGAACAAAACCTTTTATGGCCTTCCAAAATTGAATGGTTTGCAAAATCATCTGGTACTACAAACGATAAAAGTAAATTCCTGCCTGTAAGCCGTGAAGCTTTAAAAGACATTCATTATCGCGGTGGTCAGGATTGCGTTGCTCTGTATTCTCAAATTAACCCTGAAAGCCGCTTCTTTTCAGGAAAAGGGTTAATCCTTGGAGGAAGCCACAGCCCGAATCTGAATTCAAAGCACGGACTTGTTGGCGACTTATCGGCAATACTTATTCAGAATATCAATCCTCTATTCAACCTGATACGCGTTCCAAGTAAAGAGATTGCGTTAATGAGTGAATGGGAAAGCAAAATAGAACGGATAGCTCAAGAAACAATTAATAAGAATGTAACAAATCTCTCCGGAGTTCCTTCGTGGTTTCTGGTGCTGATAAAAAGGGTTCTGGAAATCACCGGAAAGCAAACTCTGGAAGAAGTTTGGCCTAACCTGGAAGTCTTTTTCCACGGTGGAGTAAGTTTTGCCCCCTATCGTGAGCAGTACAAGCAGCTTATACAGACAAGCAAGATGCATTACGTGGAGACATACAATGCCTCTGAAGGCTTCTTTGGGGTTCAGAACGACCTATCCGACCCTGCCATGTTATTAATGATTGATTACGGCATTTTCTATGAATTTATACCGTTAGACCAGCTTCATCAGGAGAATCCGGAAATCTATTGTCTTGCCGATGTAGAATTAAACAAGAACTACGCAATGGTAATAACCACTTCTTGTGGTTTATGGCGATATATGATTGGCGATACAGTAAAATTCACGTCAAAGAATCCATATAAGTTTGTCATTACCGGCAGAACAAAGCATTTTATTAATGCCTTTGGTGAGGAACTCATAATAGATAATGCAGAAAAAGGGCTGGCTAAAGCGTGCGCTGCTACCGGAGCACAGATATGCGAATACTCTGCTGCGCCTGTATTTATGGACAAGAATGCAAAATGCCGCCACCAATGGCTGATTGAATTTGTCGTAATGCCCGATTCTGTAGATAAGTTTGCCGAAATTTTAGATTCAACTTTAAAAGAGCTTAACTCTGATTACGAGGCTAAAAGGTATAAAGACATTGCGCTTCAGCCTTTAGAGGTTATTGTAGCCCGCAAAAGTCTGTTTATTGACTGGCTTAAAATGAAAGGGAAATTAGGCGGACAGCACAAGGTTCCAAGACTAAGCAATACAAGAGAGAACATTGAAGAAATGATTCTTCTTAATAATAACGAGAACTTAGCCTGAACTTTTAAAAAATAAGCCGAATAGTTTATAACATCTTGTACAAAAGAATACATTCTTCTGTACAGAACAATTCTTTCTTTTGTACAGAAGAATACAATGTTTTGTACAAGGAAAGATTAATCTTCCTTTGAGTTTTTAAAAGCAAAGGAATAAGAATCAAAAAGCATAGTAAGCACTAAAAATAATTAAGGCCTCAGTTCCTGTTTGGGAATTTGAGGCCTTAACTTTATATCAATATCCTTATATTAAATCAAAGTCTTTAAAAGAGTAGTGATACTAACCTTATCGGCAATGATATTATTCAGTTCAGAGATTGCAACTCTTTCCTGAGCCATTGTATCACGGTGACGGATAGTTACACAGTTGTCTTCCAGAGTCTGGTGGTCTACAGTTACACAGTATGGAGTACCAATAGCATCCTGACGGCGGTAACGTTTACCAATTGAATCCTTTTCATCGTACTGGCAATTGAAGTGGAACTTCAAGTCATTGATAATTTCACGTGCCTTTTCAGGAAGACCGTCTTTCTTAACAAGCGGCATAACAGCAAGTTTAATTGGAGCAAGTGCAGCAGGCAATTTAAGTACCACGCGTGTTTCGCCACCTTCAAGAGTTTCTTCGCAATAAGAAGCACACATTACGCTAAGAAACATACGGTCTACACCGATAGATGTTTCAATTACGTACGGAGTATATGATTCGTTTAACTCAGGATCGAAGTATTTTATATTCTTTCCTGAATATTTTTCGTGCTGACTCAAGTCAAAGTTTGTACGAGAGTGGATGCCTTCTACTTCTTTAAATCCGAATGGCATTTCAAATTCAATATCTGTAGCAGCATTAGCGTAGTGAGCCAACTTATCGTGATCGTGGAAACGATATTTAGCATCTCCAAAACCAAGTCCTTTATGCCATTTAAGACGTTGTTCTTTCCATAATTTAAACCAGTTAAGTTCTTCTCCCGGACGAACAAAGAACTGCATTTCCATCTGTTCGAACTCACGCATACGGAAAATGAACTGACGGGCAACAATCTCGTTACGAAAAGCCTTACCAATCTGAGCAATACCGAAAGGTATCTTCATACGACCGGTTTTCTGCACATTCAGGTAGTTTACGAAAATACCCTGAGCTGTTTCCGGACGAAGATAAACCTTCATAGCGCCATCGCTTGTAGATCCCATCTCGGTAGAGAACATCAGGTTAAACTGACGAACTTCTGTCCAGTTCTTTGTGCCTGAAATAGGACATACAATTTCTTCATCAACAATAATCTGACGAAGTTCATCCAGGTTATTATCGTTTAAAGCTTTAGCAAAACGAGTGTGCAAAGCATCACGTTTTTCCTGATGACCTAGTACACGTGGATTAGTTGATCTATATTGAGCTTCATCAAATGATTCACCAAATTTCTTGCGGGCTTTCTCAACTTCCTTATTAATCTTTTCATCATATTTAGCAAGCTGATCTTCAATAAGCACATCCGCACGGTAGCGTTTTTTAGAGTCCTTGTTATCAATCAAAGGGTCATTGAAAGCGTCAACGTGACCGGAAGCTTTCCAAATTGTAGGGTGCATAAATATAGCTGAGTCAATACCAACAATATTTTCGTGAAGCAACACCATGCTGTCCCACCAATATTTCTTAATATTATTCTTCAACTCAACTCCCATCTGACCGTAATCATACACTGCTCCAAGTCCATCATAAATATCACTTGAAGGGAATACATAACCATACTCTTTACAGTGTGATACAATTTTCTTAAAAACATCTTCTTGTGCCATATCTTTTGTTTTATTTGTTAACTTGCTTACCAGAAATAAAATGCAAAGTAAATGAATTTTTTCAATAAAATTCGTATTTTTGTCTGCACATCACCCCATAATGATGTAAAAAACATAATTTGTTGTTAAAAACGATACCGAAAAAGAGGAAAGAGAAGATTTATGAGTGACGACACAATCGATAAAAATGAATTGAACGACGATATAGTACCTTCTTCTGAAGAGAATTTCATAGAAGAAGAGAACTCAACAGAAGAAGAATTAGCAAACAGCAACGAACATTCAGACTATAAACCTGTTGGTTCTCAAGACGAAAACATTAAGCACCAGCTGTCTGGTATGTATCAGAACTGGTTTCTTGACTACGCTTCTTATGTAATTCTAGAGCGTGCAGTTCCCCATATTAATGACGGACTGAAGCCTGTTCAACGACGTATTCTTCATTCCATGAAGCGACTGGACGACGGACGTTATAACAAAGTGGCAAATATTGTTGGTCACAC
>Ga0183095_11631_pt1 | contig 10564 bp, 9 predicted proteins | sample BioMet4_FD_130346 | JGI IMG/M metagenome (GOLD analysis project Ga0183095, IMG submission 130346) | Microbial communities from bioreactor (seeded with sewage sludge) at LBNL, California, USA - Biofuel metagenome 4 (v2) (version 3) | ecosystem: Engineered > Bioreactor > Anaerobic > Unclassified ...
TACGAACACGGGTCACACCTATCTTCTTTACTGTTTTGACTAAAGTATCTGCCGCCTTTGTTTCTGCAATAATTGTCCCATCAGGAAATGTCACTGTCATGTCTGTTGGTGAACTGCGATGAATATTGGACATTCCGTTGCGACTACCGTGTTCAACGGGGTCATCAAGTCTTATCTCCTTTGCATCCGATATATCTGCCGTGAAGTTCTGTTTGCGCGACAAATGTACACTAATATCGGCTCCCGGTCTATAATCAACAACCAATACCAACTCACGTTGTACTTGGCTTAATGCCGGCGCAATGTTTTGGGTAACAATTGGAAGGATCTCATTCTTGATGATTTCTTCTTCGGCTTGGCTTATCTTAGCTTCCAAGTCGTCGGTAGAAACCCCTTCTTTGCGAAGGGTTTCTATGGCTTCATAGAGTTTACTTAGACGTGACATGATATCTTAATCTTTTGCTTTATATTCAATTGTAGAATCGGCTGCTACAGAGTATTGCGGTTCTTGAAAATCATACTTTACTACATTTTCGTTTGCCACATATTCTTCCGAACCATCACTCTCTGCCCATCTTTCGCATTGATGAATCACAGTTTCTAATGCATTTGCAGCTTCTTCTGGTGGATATTTATATTTCTTCAGAAGTCGTTTTATCATCTTGCGCATTCCTGCTCGTACTGCTTCCTTTTTTTGCCAGTCTATCGTTCTGTTTTTTCTTAAAGCATCTGTAAGTTCTTTGGTCATTGCTACTAATTGCTCATTTGTATAGACATCCTGAACAGCTTGCGGTTTCGTCAAAGCATCGTAAAAGGACTTTTCTTCAGGCGTTAGTCCTAACTCGTTTCCTTTATTTTCAGATTCAGAGATTTCAGCAGCTAGTTTTAGTAATTTCTGAATAACTTCTTCATTAGTCAATAGTCCTTTTAGATAGTTAGATAAGGATTGGTTTAATAAGTCAGAGAATTTTTCAGCTTGGATAAGATTAGTTCTTTGATATAGCTTTACTTTTTCAGCTAATAATTTCTTCAGTAGCTCAATTGCAATATTCTTTTCTTCCATTTTGGAAATTTCATTCAGAAAAGCAGCATCAAACAAAGAGAATTCAGCTTTTATATCTGAGAAAAGATTTACGACTCCACTACTTCTTACACTTTGCTTTAATAGTTCGCCGATCCGAGCATTGATTTCTTTTTTAGAGACTTTACCTTTGCCAGTCATTCTGGAGAGTAGCGTACGGACGGCTTCGAAGAAGGCAGCCTCAAAGCGCTGTCTTTCATTTAATAGGCTTCGACAAAGTGTTATAGAATTATGAAGAAGCATTGACTCTTTCATAAAGTTCATCTGCATTTCTTGCTTGTCTAGTGCCATAATGAAGTTTACTCCTCTTTTTATTATCTGTGCACGATCGTTATCAGAAGCTAATTGAAACTTGCTATAATCATAACCGTGAAACATGTCTCGACACACCTCTAATTTTTCTTTGAATTTTACTAATGCAGTTTCTTTAATATTAGGATTCCCAAATTTCTCTCTATCTCGTCCAGTATAATCCCGCATTGCTTCTTTCAGAGCCTTGGCAATACCGATATAATCTACAACAAGACCTCCTGCTTTGTCATTGAAAACGCGGTTGACACGTGCAATAGCTTGCATCAAGTTATGTCCACTCATGGGTTTGTAAATATACATGGTGGCCAGTGATGGAACATCGAAGCCTGTAAGCCACATATCTACAACAATGGCTATTTTCATCGCATCATTGTTGTCCTTAAATCGCTTTCCTAATTCTTTTTTATATTGTTTGTTGCCAATAATATCATGCCATTCTTCGGGATCTTTGTTGCTGCCAGTCATTACAACCTTGACCTTTTCTCCCCAATCTGGGCGAAGTTTAAGTATTTTGTGATAAATACTCATTGCGATAGAACGGGAATAAGCAACAATCATAGCTTTTCCCGTCAATTCATATTGTCTATTTTCTTCGTAATGCTTTATTATATCAACACATAAAGATTCAATTGTTTTAGGAGCCCCCAGAATTTCTTCCAAATGAGACATTTCTTTCTTACTTTTTTCTATTTGCTCTTGGGTAGCTCCTTCAGAAGCAAGTAATTCGTATTCGTTATCAATGGCTTTAAGAGTTTCTGCATCCAAATCCAAGTTGATAACTCTTGATTCATAATATACGGGACAAGTTGCTCCATCAGCGACTGCCTGTGTCATATCATATACATCGATATACTGACCGAAAACTTCAACGGTATCGCGATCTCTGGTTGAAATGGGCGTTCCTGTAAATCCAATATAAGAGGCATTGGGCAAGGAATCATGAATGATTCTTGCTGTGCCAATAGAAACTTTACCTGTTTCTTCATTTATTTTCTCTTCGAAACCATATTGACCCCGATGGGCTTCGTCGGTCATTATTACAATATTTCTACGTAATGACAGCGGTTCATCTGACTCTTCAAATTTCTGCATAGTAGTAAAGATGATCCCGTTGGCTTCTCTGCCTGCTAACAATGATTTTAAATCTTCACGGCTTTGAGCTTGAATTGGCTTTTGGCGGAGGAACTGTTGGCATTTAGAGAATTGTGTGTATAGTTGGTCATCTAAATCATTACGATCAGTGATCACAATGATTGTGGGCTGCGAAAGTTCTTCTTGTAACAGATGGGCGTAAAATACCATTGATAATGATTTTCCACTGCCTTGTGTATGCCAGAACACACCGATTTTACCATCTTGATTAATGGCTATTTGAGTGCGTTCTATAGCTTTCTTGACTGCAAAATACTGATGATAACCGGCTAGTATCTTTGCGGAGCCCAATTCATCTTTTGAAAAGCAATTGAAATTTTTTATAATGTCTAAAAGTCGCTCTTTAGCAAAAATTCCTTCGAAGAAAGTATCATAATCTGCAAAATCGGTACTTTCATAATTTCCGTCTTTCGTTTTCCATTCCATGTAACGATCTTCCTTACCTGTGATAGTACCCGCTTTTGAACAAGCCATATCGCTCATTACACAAAAGACATTGAACACAAACAGGGAAGGGATTTCTTTCATATAATTACGTAGTTGCCGATATGCTTCCGAAGCATCTGTCTCTTCTCGAGAAGGGGATTTTAATTCGACAACAATTAGAGGTAGTCCATTTACAAATACAATAATATCCGCTCTTTTTTCGGAGTGCTCAACAAATGTCCATTGATTAATGATTTGGAAACTGTTATTATTTACATGCTTATAGTCAATCAAATAAACGATATCATGTCGCTGCTCTTTTCCATCGTAATAAGAAACTTCTATACCGTGTTGAAGGTAGTCTGTGAATAGCTCATTCTTTTGCACTAAATTGCCGGTCTCGATATTCCGCAACTTAGTAATAGCTTCGTTGATGGCGATCTTTGGCTTATCCGGATTTATGATGCGCAGACTATCTATCAATTGTTCTTCATAGAAAGGTGTAAAATAGTCTCTTTCTATCTTCGGACCATATAGATGTAGGTATCCCATATTCTCAAAGAGAGGAATAATTGCTCTTTCATAATCGTTTTCTGTGAATGACATAGTTATCCTTCTTTATTAAGGTTATCTAAATATGAATAATAGTTCTCTTTATAGGCTTCGTAGTCTTGGCTATACAAGACTTCAGATGCTGATAAGATCACCCCACCTATCTCTAATGGATAGTCTTCATCGAAGAATTCATTAAATGAATGACAGTCTTCATAATGAATGCGGGAATCAGGTTTTGTAGAATGATTAATATAGTAATGCATAATAAATCCCCCAATAACATCTGTAATTTTATAGGTCAGTAGAGATAGAGTGGAATTGAGGCGAGTATGCTTCATATCTTGTCCATGAGATGCAAATCCAGAAAAGTTTCTAATTTCTCCGATCTGTTGAGAGACTGATGCTATTCTTCTAACGAGTTCACTCAGCTCCTTACTATAAACTTCGTGGCTAATTAGAGTATCTAATGCTTGTTTTACTAAGATTTGAAACTTTGTGCTTTCATTATGAAATGCATTTCTATTTGTGAGAATTGTTTTGCAAAGGCTTTCTATAAGGCTCTTGCATGTTTCAATGCATAATGCAGGATTAGTTTCAACTGTTTCTTCAATAGTTGAAATATGAGTTTCAAGATACCTGAAACTGGGCATTTTACTAATATGTTCTCGAATCCATATCATTATAATTATTTATGCTGCTGTATTTAAATTATCATTTATACGTTTATTCAACTCAATTTTGTCATCAAGAGAAGAAAGAATGTTAGCTATAAGTGTCTGCTCTTTTACTGTAGGATATGGAATATCAAAGTCTTTTATTCTTTGAGCATTTAAGTTTTGTTGGGCACCACCATTTGCTAAAGAGGCTAATCTTTGGGAATCATTAAAAAGCGCATAATAGACAAATCTATAATCTGCTTTGTTAGCATCAATAGTAATGTTACAACAAGCCTGATTGGTTGTTAAAGGTATTTCTATTATTGCAGATTTTCCCGCTGTAGCACCGTACATAGCTACCGCTATGGAATTTTTCTCAATCCATTTAGCAGAAGAGCTATTCAGTCCGTTCTCTGTTATTGTTTTTTCTGTGCTATTAATTCTATTGAAGTTTATTTCTTTTGTATTTAACCAAGGAATATCACCACCATAGAATTCAGGACATGTACTTTTAGGAGTCCCTCCACTACATATATTAATAGCTATGTCTGATATTTTTATTCTATTATTTTTTTTCATAAATTCCCTTTTTTTAAGTATTGAAGATATAACTTTCAGAATACTTGACTTCTCTTTCAAATTGTTTCGCTTCACTTTCGTGCATAAAACATATCGTACGATATTCAATATCTTCTATATTTTCAAGTATATACCGTCTCTTATTTTCATTATTACGAGTATTAGTTCCCAATGGATGTGGAAGCAAAGAAGTCATACGTTGTGCAAGATGTTTTCCCATCCCAAACAAAACATATTTTCCAGTTCTTATATTCTTTAATTGATAGACACCAGATCCAAAAGGCGCGTAAATATAATCACATATTCGCGGGTCTGGAAATTTATTCCATTCACTCCATTCGCTTTTATATTGCTTTTTGTTCTCTTCCATAAATGAGAATTTAGCTGTGTAAATCGTTAAAAAGGCAGTTCATTTTCATCGTTTCTAGTATTATTTTCTATTTCTAATTTTGGAAATTTCTTCTTATAATATGAAAGTAAAAATAATCCGATAGAACAGATTGAATTTATACTTAAATAGACATATAACGGTTCAGTAATAATAATATCGTCATCTGTTTTTCCATGAAATTCAGTTTTTTCACTCCTTAATCTTTCTATCGATTGGCTCAGACTTAATAACGAAGAACTTATTTGCCTAATTTCTTCTGGCATATCAGAATTAGGAAATAAACTAAACTCTTTTATTATACCTTGAATGAGCTTGTATAAAGTGTCATTGGATTTCCATTTGGTTTTAATGCGGTTATCTTTTAATATTTCTTTAATGATGCTTTCTAAAGCAGAGTTAGCTAACCCAATAGCGATACTTGGATTGTTTTCAATGTTTCTAAAGGCTTTTTCAAATGTACTACTCGCGGTGGGGTAACTTGATTTTATTTCATTCCTAAACGTAGGTATTGATGGGATAAAATCAGGCGTTTCAAGTCCCAAATCAATTGCGATTTTTAGTAGAAGTTCTCCATCCATAGAGTGAAGAGTTGAAAAGATATCTATATTTTTTCGTTCTTCATCTTTATAAAGGATCGGAAAATTCTCCCAAAAATTATTCCATTCTTGCTCTTCTTCGTGCCATTTTAAAATGTACATTAAAGCTTCTTTGTAAGAAGGATATTCTTTCCAAATAGCTTTATCTATATCTTTTATTAGGTTCATTTGATATTTTGGAGAAATTCTATCCATTTATTAGTGAGGATTTAGTTGTTCATTTCTTTGATTTTTAACTCACCTGACATAAGCTTGGGTAATAATGAATCTCTAATTAATATTAGCTTTACAATTTCAGATGAATTATTCTTTATCTTTTCAAAAATTGAAATTGTAGCATTATTGAAGCCTGCAATAATTTCATAATTTGAAGAAATTGGTAGATTTTTTACCAATACTTGACTGATATTTTGTTGTGCAGAACCTACAGCCATGTTAATTAATTCGTTTTTTCTGTTTTTTGCAATCATAAATAGATAACTATATGGCATTTTATCATCAGGAATTAAAGCACAAACTGCCTGGTTGCAACACATAGATCTTGAAATAATAGCATATTCACCTACTGTTGCACCATACATAGCTATAAGGATTGAATTTTTCGGTAGTAATTTTGCTGACGAATTGCTTATCCCTAATTCCGTTACGTGCTCCTCGGTATCGAAAAGAAATGTACCATTCAACTCCTTAGACTTTACCCATGGGATAGAACCATTATAATATATATCTTCTATTTTTCTAGATGGAGTACCTCCCGAAGTCGTTTTTACTACCTCTCCTAACAGACAATCATAAGGCTCATTTGTAAAGTAATGATTGAATATAACTTGTGCCTGCTGCTCTAAATTATCATTTCTGCGTCTTTTTTTTGTTTGGACACGTTTATAGTATATGTTATTATACACAGTATTCATTATCCTATAAATTTACGATGAGATAATTTCACATTCGTTTGATTGACCATTGCATAATGCATAGTGGTGTCAATTTTGACATGCCCAAGAAGTCTTTGGACTTGTTCAACAGGCATTCCTTTGTCAATAGCCATCGTTGCAAGCGTTCGTCGAAATTTGTGAGGATGCACCCGAACTATTTTGGCTTGTTTACCAATCTTGCGTAATCGAGTCTCTACTCCAGAAATCTCCAAACGGTTATGAGGCTTCGCTAATGAAACGAATAGTGCCTTATTGCGATCTCTACGAGTTGATAGATATTGCTGGAGATGTATCTTGGCTCGTGCATTAAAATAAACGATTCGCTCTTTATTACCTTTCCCAAATACTATACATTCGCGTTCATTGAAATTTATGTCTTCACGATTTAGTTTTACCAATTCTCCCACACGCATACCTGTAGAAACTAATAAGTCAATCATTGCAATATCTCTTATTTGAGTACAAGTATCTCGTAGTTGCTCTAAATTTTCATCAGTAAGGACTTCTTTAACTTGTGAACCTGTTTTTACTTTGTGAATCCTTCGTACAGGGCTTTTGATAATGTAATCCTCTTCTTCGAGCCAAGCAAAGAAAGATGAGAATATACGCCGTATATTGTCTATCGTTACTTTGCTTGATTTATTTTTGCGTTGAAAAACAGCTAAATAGGCGCGTATATCGTCCGTGGTGTAGTTAACCACTTTCTTGGGCATTTTCTTGAATAGCTGCTTGATTGTTGAACCATAGTACTTTATGGTGGGTGTTGAGCACCCTTCTACCAATTTGGCAGATAGAAATATCTCGAGCAAACGGTCATTAGTCGCAGCGTCTTCATGCGTCTTTTCCCCGTCCTCAACAATAGCATATCTACTTACTACTTGAAGTAAAACGCCATTAAGTTGAGCTATTTGCTCTATGTCTAAAACATCTGCCATTGCGTTAGTAATCTCTTGGATTAAATTTTCTTTCATATTCTTCATTTAATTAATAGTTGTTCTTAATGAAGAATATAGCATGCTCATTTTATTGTAAAACCAATACTAGATAATTGTTTTCGAATTTCTTCTTCTAATTCATGGGATTTTCCAAATAAATCAGAGAGTTCAGACGTTAGGCGATCCATCTTCTCTTGAAATGGTTCACCATCATCAGCGGTTTCTGCAACTCCTACATACCGTCCAGGGGTTAAAATGTAGTCTTTCTTTGCTACTTCTTCAATAGTGACGGTCGCACAATAGCCTTTTTCATCTTCCAATGCTCCTTCTTCAAAAGCATTAAATGAATCGGCTATTTTTAAAATATCCTCTTCGGATAATTCCCGAAGTTTACGGGTAATCATTGTTCCCATATTCCGAGCATCAATGAACAGGACTTTGCCTGTCCGTTTCTTGGCTCTATTTAAAAACCACAGGGAGACGGGAATTCCAGTTGTATAAAAAAGTTGGGAAGGTAGAGCTACGATACCCTCAACGAGATCTGCTTTTATTATATTCTCGCGGATACTCCCTTCGCCACTTGTCTGTGATGAGAGAGAACCATTTGCAAGTACCATACCTATTCGACCTTTTGGCGAGAGATGATGTATCATGTGCTGTAACCAAGCAAAGTTCGCATTGCCGGCAGGGGGGATTCCAAATTTCCAGCGGACATCATCTTGAAGTTTGTCTGCGCCCCAATCACTAAGATTGAATGGTGGGTTGGCTAAAATGTAGTCAGCCTTTAAGGTAGGATGTTGGTCATCAAAGAAGGTGTCTGCATTGAATTTGCCAAGGTCTGCCTCTATGCCCCGAATAGCTAGATTCATTTGAGCCATTTTCCAAGTAGTTGGATTACTATCTTGTCCAAATATAGAAATATTATTTATATTTCCTTGATGACGTTCAATGAACTTAGCAGATTGTACAAACATACCTCCAGAGCCACAAGCAGGATCGTATACCCGGCCACTATATGGTCGAAGGACTTCAACAAGAGTTCGAACTATGCAAGCTGGTGTATAAAATTCGCCAGCCAGTTTTCCTTCAGCTTCTGCGAATTTGGAGAGACAATATTCGTAAGTTCGTCCTAAAATATCTTTTGTGTCTCCGTGCTCTTTCATTTGAATGTTTGTAAACAGATCTACAACATCTCCCAAACGCCGTTTGTCTAATTCCGGACGGGCAAAGTTTTTAGGAAGTATTCCTTTCAATCGGATATTTTCTTTTTCTATTAACCTCATTGCATTGTCAATGATCACACCGATTTCCGAGCTATGAGCAGCTTCTGCAACTATTGCCCAACGAGCTTCTTGCGGCACAAAAAAAATATTTTCAGATGTATATTCATCTTTATCTTCTTCAAAGCCATCCCCTTCATCTATGAGTGACTGATATTTCGTATCAAATCTGTCAGAGATATATTTAAGGAATATGAGGCCAAGTACTACTGATTTATATTCTGAAGCATCCATATTACCTCTTAGTAAGTCTGCCGCTTTCCAAATCTCTTTTTCAAAGCCTATTTCTGCTGTGTTTGTTTTAGCCATAACTTTTTATATTATAATTATTGGAATAATATATTAGTAATTACAATGTTGTAGGTTTTATGTATAAAAAATTATTCTTCTTTATTGATTTTATGAATTGTAAGGTATTTCTGCAGTTTGCTAGTAGGCTTATCAGGAACAGTCATTTCTAGATACTTGCCTAACAGTGGTTCTATATATTTCTTTTTTAATTTATTCCGACTACGGTAACCTAGATATTCTGCAATTTCCGAGAAGCTTTTTGGTTCATTGCAAAACTCTAAAATGTGCTCCTGTATCTCATTTATCTTGGTCCCTGTCTTGGTCCCTATCTTGGTCCCTGGGAATAAGTCGTGAAGTAAGTTTTCGTCTCTTGATTCTTTAACGCTTACTTCAAAGGCTGTTAATTTATTGATGTCGAATATTGCTTGTGGGTTTCCATTCTCTTTCAACATAGCCTGCACACGGTCAATGCCTCGGTTGAACTTATTCACATAGCCCATTACTTTCATAGCTTCCGAAATAATAGGATTTCGGTAATTATTTACTGTCGGAAAGTTCTCAAGACGGGCTTTCCCATATAATCCACCGGGGTTCATGATTTCTATATGATTATCATATTGATAGAAACGTGCGAGCATATTGCTTGATAATGTTTTAATTGTTTGGACAATTCAAATTGTTATTGTTGAGACAAAGTTAAAAAATAATTTATTAATAGGAATGTAGAATTAGTATTAAATCGGCTTGCTGTAGGATAGAATATTTTATTTCTCCTATGATTACATCTAGTATACACAAATAAATTGATTGTATTCAGATTATAAAACTACAGCTCACAGTTAACATCTCAGTTCTTCTTTTCTTGAACTGCTGAGAATTTCTCGGTAGTTGATTATTTCTGGTGCGGTATGGTGGGTTACTGCCGGTAAATGCGTAAATATGCAATAATTATTGTTAGATAAGGAAATAGAATGGGATATTTATCTAAAGAATCTAATCGCAGCGACGCATACTTGTATTTACTCTTTTTTACAACTACTTTGTTGAGGGGGGAGTTGATAATAACCACATAATACAAGTGGATTTGGAGGATAACTGTAATAAAACCTTGGGTGATTCGGATATGTCTTCTTGAAATATATTGGTGGCAAAATGATGGGTATATTAAACGGATTCTCTGGGTAAATCTTTAAAACAATATTGTTATGTAGAAGATAATGCCCTTCTCCATACCAAGTCCATACCAAGTCCATACCAAGTCCATACCAAGTCCATACCTTCTCCACTCTGTCCATATCTCGTTTAGCCGTAGCTGGAGAGTAAAAAAAGTGGAGAAGACATGGAGAAGGTATGGACAAGATTACTTGAATATTTA
>Ga0183095_11635_pt1 | contig 10469 bp, 8 predicted proteins | sample BioMet4_FD_130346 | JGI IMG/M metagenome (GOLD analysis project Ga0183095, IMG submission 130346) | Microbial communities from bioreactor (seeded with sewage sludge) at LBNL, California, USA - Biofuel metagenome 4 (v2) (version 3) | ecosystem: Engineered > Bioreactor > Anaerobic > Unclassified ...
CTTCAACTATCATATTTGATTATTTTTTATCTCTAGCATTATTAATGCAATATATGTGCCAAGTTAATTTACTAATCATTTTTTCTACTATTTTTTAACTACAATAGTAAGTAAAAATCTACTTTAATAAACATAAAACCTGTTTGTAGAGACATTTTTCAATCATGTCTCTACAAACAGGTTTTTTTACCACTCGCGATATTTTATTTTAACTTCATTACCATTAAGTGTAGTAAATTCACTTCGCTGTAGTATTTACGCTACATTTTATGTAATATTTTCACTACAGTGTAGTATGTTTGCTACTTTTATATTCTGTCATTTTCCTACAAATAAACGTGCGGTGAAGCGTTTGGACTTAACTTGCATTTCCGCAAGAGACACCGGATACCAAACTCTGGGTGATATCTTTCGATAAACTGATACCATGGACATCGGTTTTGTATTGGAAACCAGTCGAAAAGCATTACAGATGGGAATGCCGTGATTATGAACAGTGATCAATGTAGTAATTTTACCAATTTCCAATATAGCAAGATATTTCTAGATGTCGGGTGTGAAATTAGCATGAATCATCGTGGACGTGCCTATGATAATGTATTCATTGAACGGTTGTGGCGCACTGTGAAATATGAAAATGCGTATCCTAGAGAATATGAATCATCAAGATAAGCTCGCATTGGTACCAATGAATATATGAAATACCAAAATGAAAGGCGGCTACATCAAAATCTGCATTATAATACCCCGAAGGAAATATATTTCACATCTGATAGGTGATATTTATCAGCATTAACATTTAGACAACTAACTTATTTTTATGAAAAAATTGTCTTGACAAAGGGGTTCATTTTACTCAAAAGTCTGAGGTACCGTAACTTGCGTGTCGGCAACAGTTGCGGAAGTTCCCAGAATACTATCGCCGAAGTATGGAAATAGGCTCAGGACAAAAAATTAAACCGACCAATTCCAATAATCTTACTAATAAAGATCTGTCTGCTATTCTCTCCCTTAGACGACTTACATATCAAGGACGAAAACGCCCTGATTATAAGTATATCTACAAAGACCTGACGAAACCGGGAGCTAGACTTTCTCTGTTGTAGTCTGAATACTATGAAAAATGTCGACATTAAGGACCAATTGCCTATCAGCATTCCTAATTCAGTAACAAATACCATGCATACGCTACTTGAAAGAAGGCACCCCTTAGGATAACAAGAAAACCGGGCGAAATCCTGGAGGTCAACTGGGTTGAAAATACATTGTCTGTTATTAATAAAACAACAGGAGAAAAGATTAACGTTTATTTTTTTTATTGCATGCCTGCCATGTAACTTTTACAGTTATGTCGAAGCATTTCCTGTCATGAAGTCCAATCACTGGATTAAAGCCCATGTTCATACTTATTCTTTTTTGGGGGGGCGTAACCCGCATTCTTGTACCAAATAATCTCAAGACAGGAGTGATTAAAAAGCACAAACGCAGAGTTTATTTTAAACCATTCCTCCCCTTAGATGGCAAAACATTATAACACAGTCATAACGCCGACGGTTCACTCCGTAAGATAATGTCAATGCGGAGTGAACCGTCGGCGTTATTGAAACCTAGATTTGGGCAGCAATTCGCAACAGGACGTGTTTTTTCTTTGCGGAAATAAATGTCGTAATCCTTGAAAAGCTTACAGAATTCAACAAAAAGTCATTTCAAAAAAAGAACGGAATCAGATTCACGGTATTTGAAGCTGAATAAAAAAACTTCTTCATGCCATTATCTGCTTCGCCGTATGAGATGGCTATCTGATCAAAAGCCACCATACAACCTATATTACTATCGTGTCTTGAATATAACTGGTCTTTTTTCAATAAATGCTGTCATACCTTCTTTTTGATCCGCCGTAAAAAAACATAGCCCAAAGAGGTTTTTCTCCAATGTAATAGCTGATTCAAGATCAATCTCGGTACCTTTATTGATAGCTTCTTTAGCATAACCATTAGCTGTCATACTATTTTTTTGTATTTTTTTTGCCATAATATAAGACTCTTCAATGAGTTTTTCAGGTTCAATAGCCATGTTAATTAGTCCAATATTTAAAGCCTCTGCTGCACTGATCATTCCGCCCGTAAAAATTAATTCTTTCGCCTTAGTAATTCCAATCAATCGAGCAAGTTTTTGTGTTCCTCCGCCTCCAGGAATAATACCCATAGAAGTCTCAGGAAGCCCTAATTTTGCCTTTGTCGAAGCAATTCTTAAATCACAGGCCAAAGATAACTCACAACCACCGCCTAAGGCAAAACCGTTGATAGCAGCAATGAATACTTTTTTTGAATTTTCCATTATTTTATAAATATCTGTGGTTTTCTTTGAATATTCCACAGCTTTTGCAGGAGTTAAATCTTTCATAAACACAATATCTGCTCCGGCTACAAAGGCTTTTCCACTGCCTGTAATAATAACTACATTAATTTCATCATCTTGAGTAATTGCTAATACAGCACAATGCAACTCGGATAACATATCATCAGACAATGCATTGAGATTTTGAGGACTATTCAAAGTCATAAGACAAATACCATTGCTTTTTTCTAAATTAATTTTCTTAAATTCCATTACAAAATCACTCCTAAATTCATTTTGAGGTTATTTTTTAATATACAGTAAGATCTATACCATTAGATTTTTTACACTTTTTGTAATACTAAGCTGATAATAAACTATTTGAGATACTGTCCCTAAACTTCCGATATTATCGTAAAGATAAGGATGAAAACCATCATACCAATAACAGTCAATGAATCATGAACAAGCAACTAGTATTGTAATTAATAGATAACCCTCCTATTACATTGCAAATAGGAGGGTTACAGCGATAAATATGGTCGCCATCTAATTAGTACAGCGCCACGAATTGCGGCCCACAGAAACATTTTCCATTTTTAAGTACCGCGGTCAGGCCGCTAAGAATGCATAATTGGTCATACGGAAAATCAGTGTGTACAAATCTTGTTTGATAATGGATATTCTCTTCAGACATTAAATCCGTGTCTTTATCATTCTAGCCTATTATCTGATACATTCTGGCTTCCAAGCAATGTATATCTATTTAACAAAGTACATTATTTTTAAAAATACAATCATCGTATTAGCAAGTATTTCAAAAATCAATATATCTTTTGTTAAATATAGTACTAGCTATTTATTTTTCCATACTGGCTTTCTTTTTTCTTGAAATGCTTTAATTGTTTCTTTAAAATCAGCAGTTTTAGCGTATTCCAATGTGTATTTAGCTTCTTCCATATATTTCTCGACAAGTCTCAAATCATCATTAGTCCTCATCGCTTTTTTGAGACCTCTAAGAGCCATCGGTCCTTGCATCATTACTTCATTGACCGTTTCCATAGCCACCTCGTCAAGTTTTTCTCTCGAAACAACTTTTAAAACTGCCCCGAGTTGATGCATTTCCTCAGCACTCATGTGTTTACCAGTTAAAGCCAAATAACGTCTCATTTTTTCCGGAACCATTATTGAAGCCCATCCTGTGGCCCCTATAATCCCTGCCGTAATTTCTGGAATACCAAATTTTGCATCTTCAGACGCAACTATAATATCACAGCAGGATGCGATGCACAATCCTGCGCCAAGACTATATCCTTGAACCGCACAAACGATTGGAACATCACATTCATAAATTTTAGAAAAACACCATGCAACCATTTTCTGATAATCTTTTGCTTTTTGAGTGTCTGAAAATGCCTCGAAATCATTTACATCATTTCCAGGAGTAAACCATTTTCCTTCGGCTCTAAGCAACACACAATAAATGTCATCCATATTCTGAATGGACAAAAACAATTCTCCACATTCTTTATAAGTGTTGTAAATAAACGCATTGACCGGAGGTCTTTCGTAAGTAATAATTCCCAAATGACCTGTTTTTTTAAATGTGAAACTGCTCATTTTTTTCACCTTCTCTTTCGTTTAACTTTTTCTACACATTAAATAACAATTTAGAGGCCGAAAATTCCACTTATTTTTTTTAAATATTAATCATATCTTTACCTCCTTCCTAATAAAAATGCTAACAAATATACCTGGTTACAATAAGCTCTCTAAATACAACATTTCCTTTGAATTCATGCTAATTTTCTTGTGAAAAAAATCTAGGACTCCATTGAATTATATCTCTATATAAATTTCTAAATCATGTTCCTATTTTAAAAGCAACAGTAACACATCGAACACTATCAATCTCAGTAAAGATATTATCAACATCCAAGATAGCAGGATACCAAGTCTAATGATTGACAACTCAAGCTTCCAATTTCCAACACAATGATGCAATAACAGGTATAGATTTTTTTAAATCCGATTAGTGTTATCCAAAAATTGATATTACATCATAATTACACAGCTTTCTACACCATTTATTTTTTATATACAATATCCAAAACATCCCAGCGTTCACACGTTACCTTTTCAACCCCCCTGGTGGTAACTTAAAATTTTATCATAAATTTTATCATAAATGAACTGTTGTGATTCGCGATTGTTAACTTCAAACAGTATATTGTTTTTTTGTTTATCGACATCAAAGTACTTAATCACAATGAAATATCGCAATTCATTTTTGATGAAAACACCTGCAAGCGGTCTCATAGTTTCTCTTTTACAACCTATATGAGACTTATTTTGGATACAGAATTTATCAAGGCCAACCCAATCCTTGCAGGATGTTTTTTCGTACCGTCCATTTTCGTCGTAAAAAACTACCCCATCCTCAACCATCCCCAACATAATAGTAATGGGCCTTGGAATAGGGGGAAATCCACCATGGTATGAGACTCTGCCTAAAAAAATAACATTTTCATGTTGCTGTCTTATCGACCATTCAATTCTTCGAATACTTATTTCTCTCTTTTTTAATTTTTCGTGTCCAGAGTTGTAAAGATAGGATACTGCCACAACCACCAATATTGTAATAACCACAAAGTCCATGTTATTTACCCTCTGTATCTGTTACCATAACCTTTTTACTGCGATATGTTGATTGTAGCAGTGAGTCTTGTTTACTGTTCGATTATCTGGCAACTATTTTTTTGTCATAATTATTAAGAGCATAAGCCAATGCCCCAATAATAGTGCTACCTATCATAACATAAAGCATCCCACTATATCCCCATGTTGTACTAATAACAAGTCCTGAAACTATAGGGGCAACCAGCGACCCCATTTGACCGATAAAATTCATTCCACCAGCATATCCACCGCCTTGACCGTAAGGAGCCAAATCATTAGGAATCGCCCAAAAATTTGCAGAACCAAACGAAATTCCGCCCATGGCAATAGATAATCCAATAATTGCAAGCATACCCGACGAAGAATTAATTACTACGATTAAGCCTAATGCCGCTCCTAAAAAACCAGTTACTGTTCCAAAACGTCGAATCTGAGTTAGAGTTCCACCATGTTTTCTCCAAGAGTCGCATATAATTCCGCCGGCCAATTCCGCAAAAAAACCAATAATATATGGCCACATTGCAGCAAATCCCATTTCTTCAAGACTAAATCCCTTTGACTGAACCAAAAAGGATGGAATCCACATGATAAAAGCTGTATAAACGTATGTGTACTGAAAATAACCTAAACACATAAGATTATATCGACCATAGGTAAATAATTTAATCACAGGAATGGACGTTTCTTTCTCAACCTTACCTGTAGCGTCCACAACTTCATCCTGACGTAAGTAAGCAAGCTCAGATTCCGATACTTTAGGATGTTCATCTGGTTCATGATAGAATTTTAACCAGACAAAACTATATAAAATAGCTAGTCCTCCTGTTATAACAAATGATGCTTTCCAACCGTATTGTACAATTAACCAAACAACAAAAGGCATGCAAAAGGCATTTCCCGCCCGTGCAGAAGCATCAAATAACGCCGATGCAGTTGTTCGCTCACATGCCGGAATCCATACCGATACGACTCTTGCAGCTGCCGGAAAACTAGGAGCTTCGCTTAACCCCAATAACACCCTAATGGCTAAAAAGCTATAGAATCCATTCACAATAGATGTAAGAGCAGTTGTAATTCCCCATACTAGGCAAGACCAAAACACCACTAATTTTGAGCCAAAACGACTAACCAACCATCCCGATGGTATTTGAGAAATTACATATGGCCAGTAAAATGCTGACATCACAATTCCCATTGTCGTTGGACTAAGATCAAATACTCGCATCAATGTTGGGGTTGCAGCAGCAAAGTTCACGCGATCAATCCATGAGATCGCAATTATTCCCGAAACAAGAAATACCGCATACCAACGATAGTTTGTCGTCGGTTTTGGTATATCTACTTTCACAGCATTAGTTATTTGCATTATTACATCACCTTTCTTTATTTTTTTTTCTAAATTACTCTTGCAAAACAAATCAAGTAGAATGTGAATGTTTTTGGTTTTTTATTATATCTTTGCCAACCGCTTGAACCATGAAGAATATAATTTTTACGTTTATATCAATAACCTGCTTCCAATCTTTAAATTTGCAATTAATGAGCAGGTTTATTTTTCCTAATATGGTCCCCTGGAAAGCTATCTAAGCACTGATCTTAGGAAGTTGCAATAAATTTAATGATTTATCTAGTGTAATGACCACATATAAATTATCTACCTTTGTAAACTGGTTTGCGTCGTTCCTTGATAGATGCATAATTTTCTTTACAATCTTCGCTTGCGTTATACTTCATTAAATATGTTGATTCATACATATATTTATCTTTTAAACAATCATTATCATTGTGATTCAAACATTCTTTGAAATACTGTAATGCCAAAGGAGAAGATTTCTCAGCAATCTGAGTTGCTATTTCTGTAGCTCTCTTGATTAACTGATCTGCTGGAACAACATCATACACAGCACCTAATCGATACATTTCTTGTGCAGAGATATTAGAACCCGTAAGGATATAATATCTAGCAAGTCTATGCGGAAGCATCAATTCCAAAAATTCAGAAGCGCCGATATACCCCGCTGTAATTTCGCGAAGTGAAAACTGTGCATTGTCTGCTGCTATAACAACATCACAACACGCTGCAATACAGGTTCCTGCTCCAATTGCCAATTTATTTACAGCACATACAATTGGATATCGACAGTGATAAATAGCCTCAAAAGCATCAATTGATGTACCGGCAACAACAGCAATGTCTTTCTCTGTAGAGCAGGACTGAATTTCTTCTAATTCCCCCCCAGCGCAGAAATGTTTGCAGTCAGATTTCATCAATACGACAGCTGCATCTTCGTCAATTGAATTAATTTTTTCAATAGCCTCGATAATTTCTGTGTAAAAACCTTTTTCACAAATATTCAATGGTTGTTTATTTAAAGTAAGTGTAATAATTTTTGTTTTTTTATCATGAGAAATAATTATATTTGACATTTTTATCTTCCTCCAATATTAATATAAAATACCAACTTTATATGCCTGTTTGCGCAACTGATTTCGGAAATCGGGATGGGCAATCGCTATAATCGCCTCTGCGCGTTCTCTAGTATCCTTCCCCCAAACCTCTGCAATTCCGTACTCAGTAACAAGATACTGTACATCAAACCGTGATGTGGTGACAGGCGTACCCTGCGGAATCTGACACACAATACGTGATATGGTTCCCTTGGCAGCTGTAGATGGTAAAGTAATAAAAGATTTTCCTCCTTTAGAAGCTTGTGCTCCCCGTACGAAATCCACCTGACCTCCAATGCCACTATAGCCTCTTCCATCAATATTGTCTGCAACAACTTGTCCATAGAGGTCTACTTGCAAACAAGCATTAATGGAAATCAAATTGTCATTTTTTGCGATAATGAATGGATCATTTGTATAATCCACCGCTGTAATAACTACATTCGGATTATTATTTACAAAATCAAAAACTTTTTTTGTACCCATAATGGAATTGGTAACAATTTTCCCTTTATCAATTTGTTTTTTAGAGTTGTTGATGACTCCTTCATTGTAAAGATCTACCACACCGTCTGAGAATACTTCTGTATGAATTCCTAAGTCCTTTTTATTATGTAACATGGATAATACGCCATCTGGTACCCCGCCGATTCCAAGTTGAAGGCATGCCCCATCAGGAACCAACGGAGCAATATAGGATCCAATCTTTCGTTCTATCTCAGAAACATGTCCCTTGTTTAGTTCTACCAATGGTATATCTTCTTCTACTATCCATGTGATATTCTCAAGAGAGATAGAATTTCCAAAAGAACGTGGTGCATATTTATTAATCTGACCGATAACTATATCACAGATTTTTGCACTTTCTATCACATAATCACCATTCAGTGAATAACTGCACATACCATTCTCATCAGGTTGAGATAATGTTAAAAGCACAACATTGGGTTTGAAAACTTCTCTTAAATAACGCGGTAACATGTGGAAATGGCACGGTATCAGACTACAGCGATGTTCTTCATATGCTTTACGTGAATTTTGTCCTAAGAAAATACAGTTGTAATGGAAATGTCCTTTGTATTCTGATTTAATAAAATCTTCACGCCCTACCCCAACAGAAGAAAAAAATTCCACATTTTCAAGTTCATCTGCTCGATCTACAATCGCATCTACTAAAGCTTGTGCACACATATGTGTCTGTTCAGAAACAATCCTGTCACCTGATTTAATATGTGCAACAGCTTCTTTAGCACTTACAATTTTGTCTTTATATTTTTCTCGCCAGTTCATAATTTTCACCTTTCTTTATCATTTTTTGTATTTTATAACCAGTTTCATAAAATCTATAATACTGGATTGGGAGTTTTGGTTCCATCTTCGTTATAAATATAAAAACCTTTTCCAGATTTGCGTCCTAGCCATCCCATACGAATCATATCACGTAACAACATTGCCGGACGATATTTTGGATCTCCAGTTTCTGTATAGAGCACTTCCATAACTGCAAGTTCAATATCAATTCCTGCCATATCAATAAGCTCTAATGGTCCCATCGGATGATTTAGGCCATACTTCATACCGTTGTCTATATCTTCCACAGAACCAACACCAGCTTCCAGAAGACCAATAGCTTCATTAATCATTGGATCCAACATGCGATTTACAATAAATGCTGGACGATCCTTTGCAACGATGCAAATCTTACCAAGCCTTTCTCCCACTTTTTTAGCAATCTCAATTGTCTTCTTTGATGTAGAAATTCCCTTTACAATTTCAAGAAGTTTCATGAGCGGAACCGGACTAAAAAAGTGTGTGCCTAAAAATCTTTCTGGATTGGTTACCACAGAGGACAATTCTGTGATAGAAATAGATGAGGTATTTGATGCCAAAATACAATCTGGTCGGCAAATATCTGATAGGTTACTAAAAATAGCTTTCTTGATTTCCACTTTCTCTGATGCAGCCTCTATAACCATATCCACACCTGCTGCCTTCAGTAAATTAACAGAACCATCCAATCGTGCCATAGCAGCATTTTTTTCTTTCTGTGTCATGCGTCCTTTTGTAACGTTTTTGTTTAACATTTTTTCAATTCCAGCAATGGCCCGCTCTACTAATTCTTCTGAAATGTCATTAATAACTACATCAAATCCTGCTGTAATAGCTGTTTGCGCAATACCTGATCCCATTAATCCACCACCTACTACAAAAATTTTTTTAATATCCATATTTGTTTAATCCTCCTTAATATTTTTATTTATGTTTCTGAATAAGTTACAATAAATGTTTCACACATAAATTATAGTGACTTTCACATCAAGAAATTATTATTACAATCGCTATTTTCAGCATTTTCTAACTTAAGTAAGAGATGTTGTCATTATCCATAATATTATGAATTTTCTATTATTTAGTCAGTTATTTTTCAAATATAACAACAATTGTTTGGATAATCTTATCTTAAATATTGATGCTAAGTAATATAAATTTTAATGAAACTAATTAAAATAATAGACCTTTTTTATTATAACCACCTGCTTGAACCATGAAAAATACGCTTTTTACGTTTGCATCAATAATTTACTTCCAACCCTTAAATTGCAATTTATAAGTAGGTTTATTTTTCTAATAAATTATTGTCCAAAATGCTCTCAAAACACTAACCTTAGAAAATTACAAAAAAATTATGATTGAAAATTATTTTTATGCAAATTTATTTTAATTTTTAAATCACCTCCTTCTTTATTAATTGAATATAAAATAATTGGTCATAGCTAATTTTATTTTAGTTTCAGCATAGTTAACAGTAAATAAGATTCATTGGCAATTTATCTAGTGCCATGACCAGTTATTTTTCTAATATCACCTCCCTTTTGAGCTTCAACTATCATATTTGATTATTTTTTATCTCTAGCATTATTAATGCAATATATGTGCCAAGTTAATTTACTAATCATTTTTTCTACTATTTTTTAACTACAATAGTAAGTAAAAATCTACTTTAA
>Ga0183095_11072_pt1 | contig 10295 bp, 8 predicted proteins | sample BioMet4_FD_130346 | JGI IMG/M metagenome (GOLD analysis project Ga0183095, IMG submission 130346) | Microbial communities from bioreactor (seeded with sewage sludge) at LBNL, California, USA - Biofuel metagenome 4 (v2) (version 3) | ecosystem: Engineered > Bioreactor > Anaerobic > Unclassified ...
CATTAATGTCCCGTTAAAGTGGATAAATAGTTCTTTGAAATAATTGAAATACAGTCTTTTACGAGCTCTTTTGTGAGTCCCCGGACTTGAAATCGTAACTTCGCAGTCTAAAATTAGACTAGCATGTTCATCGATAAGTACATTTTTGCTCAACTTACAAGCTTTTTAGATAGAGATCACTTTAAATATCTTGTGAAGAAATACAATGGAAACCATTATGTAAAACACTTCACTTGTTGGAATCAACTTCTTGCAATGATGTTTGGTCAGCTCAGTAATCGAGAAAGTTTACGTGACTTAATTGTTGCTTTACAAGCTCATCAAAGGAAACGCTACCATCTTGGATTGGGACGTGAACCTATTGCAAAAACTACTCTTGCAACCGCTAATCAAAATCGTGATTACAGAATCTTTGAAGACTTTGCTTTCTATATGATGAAAGAAGCTTCTGAAAAACGCGCAACCAACATTCTGGATATACCAGGAAAGAAGTACGCTTTTGATTCTACGACCATCCCCCTATGTCTTGCAACGTTTCCTTGGGCTAAGTTTCGTAGAAAGAAAGGTGGCACTAAAACTCATGTCCTTTATGACATTGAAGCACAAGTACCAGCATTCTATACTGTAACAACAGCTTCCAAACATGATTCTACGGTAATGAATACAATTCCTTATGAACCAAATGCTTACTATATATTCGACAGGGCTTATGATTCATTCAGAGAACTTTATAAGATACATCTTACAGGTTCATATTATGTTATTAGAGCCAAGACTAATTTAAAGTACGAGGTTATCAAATGGAAACGTAGGATGCCTAAGAATATCCTAACTGATGCAGAAGTAAAACTTACGGGATACCTCTCGGAGAAGAAATACCCAGAAACCTTCAGACTTATCAGATTCTATGACGAAGAAGATGATCGAGAATTTACTTTTCTTACAAATGCGAAGCATATCACTGCTAATGATGTTGCTAATCTTTATAAAAAAAGATGGTTGGTCGAGCTGTTCTTCAAATGGCTGAAGCAGCATCTCAAAATAAAGAGATTCTGGGGTACAACCGAGAATGCCGTCAGGATACAGATTAGTGTTGCAATAATCACGTATTGTTTGGTAGCTATTGTCCAACATGATATGAAACTGAATCGTTCGACTTATGAGGTCTTGCAGATTCTAAGCATATCCTTGACTGACAAAACACACTTAAGTGATCTGTTCGAGAAGACTAATTTCAATGATGTCAAAGAGCAACTTAATCCCCTTATTCCGGGGTTATTTATTTAATTTTTAATTTATCCCGATTTTAACGGGACACTAATGAAGGGAAATGATAAATAATGGTAAGTTTAGTAAAAAAAGTAGTTCCTTTTCTGGAGTTTTTCCGAATATTGATGAAAACTAGAAAGAGGTCGAAACGAAAAACGTGATAAAACCTCACGTCTTGTGTTTCAAATTGATTCAACCCGTTATTCAAATTGATTCAGTCCGTGATTCAAATTGAATTACTTTCTGTTTCAATTTGAATCACGGGCCGAAAGTTATGGAGTCACACCCCCAGTTACTATCCTTGTATCAAGTCAAATGAACAAGTTTACCGGAAAGTAACGATGGGCTGATAGTATGTGCGAGGAATCTTTCTACAATTCAGAGTCCTTTTTGACGACTGGCTTGAGAATGAGACGGAGGCTCTGACGATAGTTGAAGTAGTTCCATACCCAGTTGAGGAACACCACTGTCTTGTTCTTTACGCCAAGGATAGAACGCAAGTGAACAACTAACCACAGTATCCAAGCCGAGAAACCACCCCATTTCATCTTGCCAATCTCTGCCACAGCCTTTCGGCGTCCAATGGTTGCCATGGTTCCAAGGTTGCGATAAGTGAATGGCTTTGGTTCTTTACCACTCAGTTCGCCCAGGATATTCTTTGCCACATTGTCAGCCTGCTGAATAGCCACTTGTGCAAGCTGTGGATGGCCCTTTGGCCATTCTTCATCGCCTTCGACAAGACTTTGGTCGCCAATGGCAAAGACATTGTTCATGCCTTTTACACGGTTATATCTGTCGGTAAGTATGCGACCAGCTCGTCCAATGCTACCATCGGGCAATCCTTGGATTGTATTCGCCTTGACTCCACTAACCCAAACAACTGCCTTTGTTGGGATGGTCGTGCCATCCTTAAGCACTACATCGTCGTTGGAATAGTCAGTTACCATGCTACCCAACATTACCTTCACACCCATGTTCTCCAAATCTCTTTGGCACCTGGCCGATGATTTCTCGTCCATCACTGGCAGTACGCGGCTGGCAGCATCAAGCAAATAAATTTGCATTTGGTTGGCATCCAAATCAGGATAGTCTCGTGGGATAACGGCAAGCTTCATTTCCGCCATAGCACCGGCAATCTCCACACCAGAAGGTCCTGCGCCGACAATGACAATTGTCATTAATTTTCGACGCTCGAAAGGATTATCCTCCGTCTCTGCTCGCTCTAGATTGGCCAACAAGACATTGCGAAGTCGCATGGCTTCAGTGACGGTCTTCATGGGCATGGCATTAGCCTCCACATTGACATTGCCAAAATAATTGGTCGTTGCACCAGCGGCCAGCACTAGATAATCGTAATGAACAATTCCAAAAGAAGTGAGTACTGCCTTCTCCTCAGGATCTACGCGTAGAGCAGTTCCCATACGGAAGAAGAAATCATGGTCACCTTGAAAGAGTCTGCGAAAAGGAAACGAGATACTGCTTGGCTCAAGTCCGGCTGATGCAACCTGGTATATTAAAGGTGGAAATTGATTGTAATTGTTCTTGTCTATCAATACTACCTGCATACCACTATGGCGCAAAGTTGTCACCATTTTTAAACCAGCAAGACCACCGCCTACGACTACGACACGCTTTTGCTCGTTTCTTCTAATGTTCGCTCTCATCTTTTCAATAATTAATTGTTGTGTGTTGGCCTATAATTTACTCTTGGCTTAATATAACATTGCTGATGCTATCCTTATCTTTTTTGCAGCAAACCCAGTGCCATTGGACGGTGGATTGCTTTGCTAAAATTGTCTTTATTTCGAGAATGATTATTTTTTGATTTAACTCAACTACTCTATTCGATGTGAAAAAATACTTTATTACCGGTGCACATGATGTCACACTTTCACTGACTTATTTGGCAGTCTCTACCCGCATCTTTGGCAAATACACGGCAATTGCCCCGAGGAGTGGTAGCAGTGTGCTAACCTTGAATACATAGTATATGCTTGTTTGGTCGGCCAACCATCCAAAGAAAGAGCTGCCTAGACCACCTAAGCCAAACGACAGACCATAGAAAATGCCTGCAACAACGCCCGTATGATGAGGCAGGAGGTCGGTGGCATATACCAATATCGCCGAAAAGGCAGAAGCCATGATTATTCCTATAATGATGGACAGGGCTATCGTGCCCCAAAATGTACTTATGTAGGGCAGTGCAATAGTAAATGGTGTGACCCCAAAGATGGAGAACCATATCACATATTTGCGACCATATTTGTCTCCAATGATGCCGCCTATGAGTGTTCCCACTACTTCTGCAGCCAAGAAAGCGAATAGACAGATCTGTGAAGTCTGCACACTCACGCCAAACTTCTCGATGAGAAAGAACGTGAAGTAACTCGTCATGCTCGCAGCATAGAAGTTCTTGGAGAACATAAGCATGAAGAGTATGAAGACGAAGAAGTAAATCTTACGACGGCTATAGATCTGAACCGTTGACCAACGCATCTGGGGTTTGCGATGAATGGCATGCAGCTGGCGCACGTGCCAACGTCCCACATAAATCAACAAAACTGCGCTGAATACAGCGAGCAGTGCAAACCAACGAATGGCGGTCATACCCTGAGGCAAGATAATGACAGCGGCGAAGAGAGGGCCGATAGCGAATCCAGCATTACCTCCTACCTGGAAGATACTCTGTGCCAGTCCCTTGCGACCACCAGAGGCCACCTGTGCCACCTGCGAAGCCTGAGGATGGAAGATGGATGAGCCACAACCGAAGAGTGCCACGGCTGCCAGAATCATGGGAAAACTCTGTGCATACGAAAGCATGAATACGCCCACGAGCGTAATCAGCATGCCCACGGAGAGCTGCCATGAATGATGATGACTATCGGCATAGAAGCCGACAATTGGCTGAATAATGGACGAAGTGAGTTGGAGGACAAGGGTAATGAGTCCTATCTGGGCAAAGTTAAGGGCAAAATCCGACTTAAGCATCGGATATAATGCCGGTAACATAGAGTTGATGGCGTCGTTGAGCAAATGACAGAAGCTAACCAAAAATAACATAGCAAAGGCCGTTCGCTCGGTCTGTCGCGCCTGTATAGAATCGCTATTCATAGGTCTTGCGAAAACATTGAGTCTAAATTAAATGCGGAAAGCATCTGGCTTAATGCCCAGTTGCATCGGCATCACTACTGAATACGTTTGCAAAGTTACCACTATTCATGGCAACTATCTATAGATTTATCCGATTTTTTGTATGAAACACAATATTTATGTAACATGGAAAATTATTCATATAAATACGGAATGCATTGAAAGAGTGGAGGTTTTTGCAATGAACATGAGAATTTATAATAGAATTGTCGTACCTTTGCACCACGATTCAAAAATAATATAATAAGGTAAAGGACAATCAATGATTACACTTACAAATCTCGCCATACAGTTCGGCAAGCGCGTGCTTTACAAGGACGTGAACATCAAGTTTACCCGTGGGAACATCTATGGCGTCATCGGAGCCAATGGAGCCGGCAAGTCAACCTTGCTTCGCGCCATCAGCGGTGACCTGGAACCCAATAAGGGTACTGTCGAGATGGGACCCGGCGAACGCCTGTCGGTATTGGAGCAGGACCACTTCAAATATGACGCTTTCAGCGTGATGGACACTGTATTGATGGGATATGGACCACTTTGGAACAATATGAAGGAGCGGGAAGAGCTATATAGCAAACCCGAAATGACAGAGGAAGATGGCAACCGAGCTGCCGACTTGGAGGTGAAGTTCGCCGAGATGAACGGTTGGGAGGCAGAAAGCAATGCTGCACAACTTTTGCAAAACCTCGGTGTGCCAGAGCCAAAGCACCAAAAGATTGTGGGAGAACTTTCCAACAATGAGAAGGTGCGTGTCATGTTGGCCAAGGCTCTCTTTGGAAAGCCAGAGAACTTGTTGCTCGATGAGCCTACCAATGACCTCGATTTGGACACCGTTGAGTGGCTTGAGCAATATTTGGGAGAGATTGACGAGAGTCAGACCGTGCTCGTTGTGAGCCACGACCGTCACTTCCTTGACTCGGTAAGTACACACACGATAGATATTGACTTCGGCAAGGTGACCGTGTTTAGCGGCAACTATAACTTCTGGTATGAGAGCTCTCAGCTGGCCCTAAGACAAGCACAGAACCAGAAGATGAAGTCTGAAGAGAAAAAGAAACAGCTGGAAGAGTTCATCCGCCGATTCTCAGCCAACGTGGCAAAGAGTCGTCAAACCACCTCTCGCAAGAAGATGTTGGAGAAACTCAACGTTGAAGAGATTCGTCCTTCAAGCCGTAAGTACCCGGGCATCATTTTCCAGATGGAACGCGAACCAGGCAACCAGATACTTGAAGTGGAAGACTTGAAGGCTGTGGAGCCAGACGGAACAGTATTGTTTGACAACGTAAACTTCAACATAGAGAAGGGTCAAAAGGTCGTGTTCCTAAGCCATAACCCCAAGGCTATGACCGCCCTCTTCGAGATTCTCAATGGGAATCGCGTGGCCGATGCAGGTACATATAAGTGGGGCGTAACCATTACGACTGCCTATTTGCCACTCGATAACACCGCGTTTTTTGAAAGCGACCTCAACCTTGTTGACTGGTTGAGCCAGTATGGCCCAGGCAACGAAGTGGTGATGAAGGCATTCTTAGGACGCATGCTCTTCCGCCAGGAAGAAGTAGAGAAGCAAGTTAACGTACTCTCCGGTGGTGAAAAGATGCGCTGTATGATTGCAAGAATGCAGTTGCAAAATGCCAATTGCCTTATCCTTGACACCCCGACCAACCACCTTGACTTGGAGAGCATTCAGGCATTCAACAACAACCTCATCAACTTCAAGGGCAATGTGCTGTTCGCCAGCCATGACCACGAGTTCATCCGGACGGTTTCCGACCGTATCATTGAATTGACTCCTCATGGCACTATCGACAAGCTCATGCCATATGATGAGTACATCTACGATGACCAAATAAAGGAACAAAAGGTTGGTATGTACGAGGTGTAATAGGCGTATACACGTCTTTACACTGACACTCCATCATCGCATAGACACCACCCTTATTGCATGAGATAACAACAGAGATGCGAATTGTTGCATCTCTGCAAGCAACATATTGGACAATGACCAGTAAGACTTTCCCAAAACGAAAGTGAAACTAGGTGTATTGATCATTGACAATTATGTGTTGTTTCGATTACCATTCCCGTTTAACATACTTATCATGGCATGTTTTTTGCTGTTTCGTAGGTAAAACAATAAGAACAGATTATGAAAAAAGACAAAAAAATAGACAAGGAAAAGGATTTTAAGGAAGAGGGTCTCGCTCAAGAGGAAACCACTCAAACTACTGAAGATCAAACAGAAACTTCTAATTCACAGGAAGATTCCGATGAGACTGAGGCCGAAAAGGAAGGAGAATCTATGGAGGGGGAACAACAGCAGGACCCATTGGAGGAAGCACAGCAGCAGATTGCCGTACTAAAGGATCAGTTGCTTCGTACGGTGGCAGAGTTCGAGAACTATAAGAAACGTACCATAAGAGAGAAGACCGAACTCATCCTTAACGGTGGTCAGAAGACCATAACCGCCATTTTGCCAGTATTGGACGACTTCGAGCGTGCCGTGGCTGACAAGAGCGAGGATGCCAGTGCCATCAAAGAGGGTATGGAGATGATATTCAAAAAGTTCATCAAGTCTTTGGAAGGCATGGGCGTGAAGAAGGTCGAGGCCCTCGATCAGGACTTCAACACCGACTTCCATGAGGCCGTAGCCATGGTTCCCGGGATGGGCGACGACAAGAAAGGCAAGGTCATCGATTGCCTGCAGACTGGCTATATGATGAATGATAAAGTTATTCGCCACGCCAAAGTTGCCGTGGCTCAATAGATCGACTCCTTAGACCCAAGGATTAGTCGATAGGAAAATTATGGCAGAAAAAAGAGATTATTACGAGGTACTGGGTGTCAACAAGGACGCATCGGAGGACGAAATAAAGAAGGCCTATCGTAAGATGGCCATCAAATACCATCCCGACCGTAACCCAGGAAATAAGGAGGCAGAGGAGAAATTCAAAGAGGCCGCCGAGGCTTATGAAGTGCTCCACGACGACCAAAAACGCAAGCAGTACGACCAGTTCGGCTTCAACGGTCCGCAAAGTGGCGGATTTGGTGGATTCGGCGGTGGTGGAATGGACATGGATGACATTTTCTCCATGTTCGGAGACATCTTCGGTGGACGAGGCGGAGGCTTTGGTGGTTTTGGTGGCTTTGGAGGAGGCCGTGACGAGCATCAGCAACGCGTCTACCGCGGCGGCGACCTTCGTCTGAAGGTGAAGTTGTCGTTGCAAGACATCGTGAGTGGCGTCACTAAGAAATTCAAAGTGCGCAAGGACATTCAATGCACTCATTGTAATGGCACTGGCGCAGAGGGTGGAGCTGTTCCCGAAACGTGTCCAACCTGTCACGGCTCGGGTATGGTGAACCGCACCGTACGTTCTGTCTTCGGTATGATGACCACTCAGTCTGAGTGTCCCACCTGTAATGGCGAGGGCACAATCATTAAGAATAAGTGTCACGTCTGTGGCGGCACAGGCATCGTGAAAGGCGAGGATGTCGTGGAAATCAGCGTTCCAGCCGGTGTCGAAGAGGGCATGGTGCTCAATGTTCGTGGCAAGGGCAATGCCGGACCACGCAACGGTGTAGCTGGCGATATTCAGGTAATCATCGAGGAAGAGCCCAATGACACCTTCGTTCGCGACAAGCAGGATGTGATCTACAATCTGCTATTGGACTTCCCAACGGCTGCTCTCGGAGGCGAAGCGATTGTTCCAACCATCGACGGCAAGAAGTTGAAGGTGAAGGTGGAGCCTGGAACGCAGCCAGGAAAGAGTGTCCGTCTTCGTGGCAAAGGACTGCCAGCCGTCAAAGGTTACGGCTCTGGCTTGGGCGATCTCATCGTAAACATGAGCGTCTATGTGCCCAAGACAATGAACCGCGAAGAGCGTAACGCCGTGGAATCTCTGCGAGACAGCAGCAACTTCCAAGGCGACAGCCATACGAAACAGCATATCTTCGAGAAGTTTAAAAACTATTTTAATTAAAAGACAAGTATACTGCCTTGTTCAGATAGGGCGTGCCTCGTCTTCGAATTGTATTTGCAATTTCGGATGAGACGAGACACGCCCTGTTTCTTTAATCAATTATTATAGTACCCATCAAAGTATCATCACATCATGGACTATCAAGAAACCGTCAACTATCTGTTTAACAGCTACCCTGTATTTGAGCATGTCGGTGGCAGTGCCTACAAGGAGGGACTCTATAACACCCATGCCCTAGACGAGCATTTCGGTCATCCGCATGATGCCTACAAGACCATTCATGTGGCCGGCACCAACGGCAAGGGGTCTTGTTCACACACCCTTGCAGCCATCTTGCAGCATGCCGGATATCGCGTTGGACTATACACATCTCCTCATTTGGTTGACTTTCGCGAGCGAATTCGTGTCAATGGTGTTCCCATCAGCCAAGAGCGTGTCATCGATTTTGTGAAACAAGAACGCGGATTCTTCGAACCTCTCCACCCATCATTCTTTGAACTGACCACCGCCCTGGCTTTCCTTTATTTCAAAGAGCAACAAGTTGATGTGGCAGTCATTGAGGTTGGCCTTGGTGGAAGGCTAGATTGCACCAACATCATCACTCCGCTCATTTCCATCATCACCAACATCAGCTTCGACCATACTCAGTTCTTGGGCAATACTCTGGCTGAGATCGCAGGCGAGAAAGCAGGAATCATCAAGGAGGGGGTGCCTGTAATCATTGGCGAAACAAATGACGAGACACGTCCTGTTTTTGTTGCTAAGGCGGCCGGAAAACACTCCACGATAACCTTTGCCGAAACAAACCCAGAAGCCTTGCTTTCTTCAGAATGTGCCTTTGGTGGTCGAGACTATGAGACTCGCAGCTTTGGCCAACTGCATGGAGAACTGGGCGGGGACTACCAAGACAAGAATACTAACACTATGCTGACCGCTCTAAAAGTACTTCTCTGTCAAGAAAGCCAAGACGCTCCACTGCTTTCCATAAGCCAAAATGACATCGTTAAAGGTTTTGCCAACGTCAGTGAAACCACCGGGCTCATGGGACGATGGCAGCAACTGCGTCAAAAACCACGCGTAGTCTGTGACACAGGACATAACGTTGGTGGCTGGCAATATCTCGCCCGTCAAATCAAGGCACAAACCTGTCGACAACTGCGCATTGTCTTTGGTATGGTAGATGACAAGGACATCAATGGTGTGATGTCGCTTTTACCCACCGATGCCATATATTATTGGACCCAACCCAGCAGCAAGCGTGCCCTTCCTGTTGCTCAGGTTCAACAGCTTGGCATTGCCCACGACCTGAAGGGGCAGTCCTACCCCACCGTTGGGCAGGCTTATCGAACTGCCATTGCCGATGCCGACGATGATGATTTCGTCTTTGTGGGCGGCTCAAGTTACGTCGTTTCGGATTTGTTAGCTATAAATGATTTTTAACATAGAAAGTGCCATTTTTGCTTGTCATTAGTTTGTAATTATCGTTTTAATTTGTTTACTTTGCAGATACGATAAATAACTAAAAACATATATGATGAGTAACACAACTGAAACGGAAACCATCTGTGGCCTGAAGCGGGAGGACTTTCAGACCACTATAAACGGAAAGAAGACAGATCTTTTCATACTGAAAAACAGTAATGGCAACGAGGTAGCTATCACAAATTACGGTGGTGCACTCGTTGCCATTATGGTTCCAGACAAAAATGGCAAATTAGCAAACGTTATCCAGGGCCATGACAACATCCAGGATGTCGTCAATTCACCTGAGCCTTATCTTTCGACACTTATCGGTCGCTTTGACAATAGCATTGCAAAGGGTCACTTTACGCTGAATGGCAAGGAGTATTTTGTGCTGGTAAACAATGGTCCCAACGCCCTTCATGGAGGTATCAA
>Ga0183095_10762_pt3 | contig 9970 bp, 10 predicted proteins | sample BioMet4_FD_130346 | JGI IMG/M metagenome (GOLD analysis project Ga0183095, IMG submission 130346) | Microbial communities from bioreactor (seeded with sewage sludge) at LBNL, California, USA - Biofuel metagenome 4 (v2) (version 3) | ecosystem: Engineered > Bioreactor > Anaerobic > Unclassified ...
CATCTTCCGGTCGCGATCACTACATTTATATCTCTCGCGATTGCCTCCGCGAGCGCCTTTTCCGTCCTCGGAGAAAGACTTTTGTCCGACCTCAGCGTCGTTCCGTCGAGATCAAGTGCTATCAATTTTACTGACATTGCTGCTCCTTATCTATTGTGCTTATCCAGGTCAAGTTCGAGTGCTTCGATGAACTCCGGATTATATTTTCTTACTTTCGCCATCGTTGAAGAATCGCCGTGTCCCGGATGCACCCTTATTTCGTCCGGCCATTTGTTAACGATATTCTGCAGCGCAGCGGCCATCCCCCAGGGATCCCCGTCTTCCAGATCGGTGCGCCCGATATCTGTATCAAAAAGCGTATCTCCTGTAAAGTGATCCCCGCCTTCAGCGCAGAAGCAGCAGCTGCCCTTCGTATGTCCCGGAGTATTCACCGCTGTGATTTTCTCTTCTCCGAGCATAAAGACATGCCCGTCTTCAAATGTCGTGACCGGGAAGCTGCAGTAATGCGCATCCGCTTCGTGTATGAATGCGGTGCACCCGAGTTTGTCGATGATCGTCTTCACTGCGCCGATGTGATCTTTGTGATGGTGCGTGAGCAGGACACCTGATATTTCCAAATTATTGTCTGCTGCGAAATCCAGAAATCTCTCCGGCTTATAGCCCGGATCGATGATGAACGCGTCGGCGCTGCCTTTCTGGCGAATGATATATCCGTTGCTCTGAATGAATCCGCCTATATATTTTTTGATCTCCATATATCCTCCTGAATGTCATTTTATCAAACTGACGGGATATCAATTTATTCGAGTATCCGGTCCTTAAAACATCATTATATCAAACTATGATTGTATTTCTACGTAAAAGTGTTAAAATACCAAGAGATATGCAGATTTGACATATAATGAACGGGAAAAGGAGAATGTTATGAAAATTGCGGTTGTTGGCGCAGGAAAGCTGGGTATGAGAGTTACGAACGCCCTGCTCGGAGGCGACCACGCTGTCACTGTAATTGACAAGAATGAACAGACACTGCAGAAGTTGGGAACACAGATGGATGTTATGACTGTTACTGCGGACGGAAAAGATATTTCTGTCCTGCGTGATATCCACATATCCTCTTTTGACTTCCTTCTTGCTTCTACAGATTCGGATGAAAAAAATATCATTATCGCATCCTTTGCGAAAAAGATGGGATGCTCGCATGTCATGGCCAGGGTCAGAGACCCCGAGCACATGAATCAGATGGATTTTATCAGGGACAACATGAATATCGATTACCTGATCAATCCCGATATGTCGATAACGATAGAAATATATAAATATCTGGTTGAAAAATACACTCTGAACAACGGTATTTTCCAGAGCGGGAAGATATCGCTCCTCGAATTCAATGTTTCCAAAATGCCGAAACTGATCGGAATGGATATGTTCAACATTGCCTCCGTTCTCGAAGGCACGCTGGTCGTTGCGATCTCGAGAAACGGCAAGATCATCATCCCGCACGGAAGCACAAAAATAATGCAGAACGACGGTCTGTATATCATTGGCGAACGTGCAAGGATCACCGATCTGAGCCGCATGGTGCATGAAAAAGGCAAGTATACCGATCTGCAGAAAGTTATGATCGTCGGCGGCGGAAAGACCGGTCTCTATCTTGCAAAGATGCTGACCGATTTCAACATTTCCGTCAAGATAATCGAACGTTCCAAGGAACGCTGTTTCTATCTGGCCGAGCACCTCGAAAACGTAATGGTCCTCCACGGCGACGGTACCGATGTCAGTCTCCTTGAAGAAGAAAGCATCGACGATATGGATGCTTTTGTTACTGCAACCGGATTCGACGAGGATAACCTGCTGCTTGCACTGATGGCCAAGGACCGCGGGATCGAAGATGTTATCGCGAAGGTAAGCCGTGCGACATACACCGAACTCATAAGCAATCTCGGTGTCGATATGGTTCTGAACCCCCTCGACATCACAGTCAGCAATATCATGAGGACCATTCAGGGTTCCAAGCGCGTCATCTCGTCGAGACTCATACAGGGGCAGGCGGAGATCATGGAAATCGTCGCGGCTCCTCATATGAAACTCATAGACAAACCGATCAAGCAGCTCAGGCTTCCGACCGGCATGCTCATCGCAGCTGTCAGGCGCGGCAATGAAGCAATGATCCCTAACGGCGACACTGTCATCAAACAGGGCGACCGCGTTATTTTGATTTGTCTTCTTTCAGAAGTCACTGATCTTGAGAAAATACTGCGCGCCGGCAAAGCTACAGATTTCATCGGAAGGTAAGGGAAGAGTTTAATGGATCTCAACATTAGAGCGATTGTGCGTGTAATAGGGCTGCTCATGGTATTGACAGCCTGTTGTATGATGCTCCCTCTGCTTGTGGGGTTCTATTATGGTGAGCTCGATTCAGTAAAAGCCTTCCTTTCTGTCATCATTCCTGCGTTTGCTCTCGGAAGCAGCCTTGTCATGGTTATAAAAGCTCCGAGGGGTAAATTAAAGAACCGTGACGGATACATCATCGTTGCTCTGTGCTGGCTTTTCATGTCGCTTATCGGTGCTCTCCCGTTCGTCATACAGGGATGCATCCCTTCATATGCGGACGCTTTTTTCGAGACGTGCTCGGGCTTCTCGACCACCGGATCAACGATAATCCCCGACCTTACAGTAATACCTCAGTCGATGCTTTTCTGGCGTTCGTTCACACACTGGGTCGGCGGCATGGGAATACTGGTTCTCGCGGTCGCGCTGCTTCCTGCTCTGGGAATAAGCGGACAGCTGATCGCCAGCAACGAATCTCCGGGCCCGACTTTTTCCAAGACTACGGCTAAAGTCAGCGATATGGCCAAAAGCCTATATCTGATTTACACAGTCTTCACAGTGGTCGAAATCGTGCTCCTGATGTTCGGCGGAATGAGTCTTTTCGATGCAGCAGTCCAGACATTCGGCACAGTCGGCACCGGCGGTTTTTCGAATTACGGCGACAGCATCGCTCACTTCCACAGTCCTTACTGCGAATGGGTCATCACTATATTCATGATAGCATCGGGCGCGAATTTCAACCTGTATTACTTTGCGGTCACAAAGAGCATCCGCACGATATGGCAGGACTCGGAATTCCGGCTGTACATATATATCATTTCTGCTTTCAGTCTGCTTATCGCGCTGGACCTTGTAGTGACGGGAACTGTTTCTGATATTTCGGATTCTATCCGGGCAGGATTCTTCCAGGTCGCTTCGATAATCACGACAACAGGCTTCGCAACAACAGACTTTGATCTCTGGCCGACTTTCTGTAAAATGATGCTGTTCGCGCTGTTCTTCATCGGCGGCTGCTCGTCATCTACAGGCGGCGGCATCAAGGTCTGCAGAGTGCTCGTACTGCTTAAATTAATAAAACGGAACATTACTACGAAGTTGCATCCGAATGTGCTGTATAACATCAAAGTCGACGGCAAGATAGTCGATTCAGAAGTAATACAGGGCATCACCAGCTTCACTTTCCTATATATCGTCTGCTTCTTTGTTGTCTCGCTTTTGATCTCTGTCGACGGGTTCGACATTGTGACAACGCTTTCGGCAGCGGGAACCTGTCTCGGAAATATAGGACCGGGGTTCGCAAAAGTCGGACCTGTGCTGAACTTCGCCGCTTTCAGCGATTTCAGCAAATGGATATTGTCGTTCACGATGATTGCCGGCAGACTTGAACTGTTCACGCTGTTCATGCTCTTCTCCCGCAGATTCTGGAACCCTTATCATTAGCATGTAAAGGAGAAGAAAAGTACATGGACTTCAGATTCAGGACAATCTTCAAAACACTGGGCTTTCTGCTCATTATCACAGGCATCGCTATGCTGCCTTCTCTTTTGTGTGCTTATTGTTCGCATGACCGTGTCACGATGGACGCGTTTCTGCTTTCAGCTTCACTGTCGATAGGACTCGGACTTATCATGTATATTTTCATCAGTCCTTCCGCGAGGACCCTCCGCATACGCGATGGTTATATGACGGTGCTGATCTGCTGGATGGTCTGCGCTCTTTTCGGCGCGATCCCCTATTATTTTTCCGGGCAGACGCATACAGTCTGCAATGCAATTTTTGAAGCTGTTGCAGGATATACTACAACCGGCGCGTCAGTGATTTCCGACCGTGTGCTGTCTGATGCACTGCTGCTGTGGAAAGCGATCACGCACTGGCTCGGCGGCATGGGAATTGTCGTATTTATTATCTCGATACTTCCTTCTTTCGGGATCAGCGGTCTGAGGATCGCGGCTGCAGAAACACCGGGGCCGTCTGTTACACGCACATCCGCCCGCACCACAGACACCGCCAAAATGCTTTATTTTTCATATATCTTTCTGACAGCATGTGAATTCCTTATGCTGTGGCGCGGAAGCTCCATGGGTGCATTCGAAGCTCTGATAAACTCTCTGGGCAGCATATCGACGGCAGGTCTGATGCTCCATCCGTCAGGTGTGGCGTATTATAACAGTCTTTACGTGGAACTCGTAATTGCAATTTTTACAATACTTTCTTCCATCAACTTTATGATGTATATTTATGTGATCCAGAGAAACTGGAGCGGAATAAAACGGAACATCGAACTGCGTGTATATCTCGGCATAATCGCCGGCTCCACGCTTCTGGTTTCAGCCGGGCTGTTTTTTTCCGGCACGTTCCGCTCGTTAGGCGAATCGCTGAGATACGGATTTTTCCAGGTGACCGCATTCGCCTCAACATCAGGATTTACTATTACCAATTACAACAACTGGCCGGGCATATGCCAGATGGTGCTTTTTATTCTCCTGTTCACCGGAGGCTGTGCTGCCTCGACAGGCGGCGGACTCAAAATCATCAGAGTCGTTGTTGTGTTCAAATTGATTGCCAGAGGTTTTTACAGGCGCGTTCATCCGCGTTCTGTCCGCGCAGTCAAAATCGGCGGCAACGCTATGAATGGACCTATCGTTTCCAGCATCACTACCTTTATTCTGCTTTATCTTGCAATGTATGTGCTGACGGCCATCGTGCTCTCACTGCAGAATCTCGATATGACATCGACATTGACTGCAGCTGCGGCCCTGCTTTCGACAACAGGATCCGCTTTCGGAGTTATCGGCGATGCCGGGAACTTCGCCATGTTCTCCGGCCCGCTAAAGCTGTTCATGTCGCTCGTAATGATCATAGGCAGACTGGAACTGACAACTGTCCTCCTGATGTTCATCCCGGAATTCTGGAACCCTAACAAGGCGAAAATCAGATAGCAGAATGCCTGTTCCTCAGATCAAGGTAAAATTGATTTCACGTTCTTCGATGTCAACTGAAGAAACTCTGATCCGCATTTCATCGCCCAGAGCGTAGATCCTGTTCGTCCTGCGCCCGATCACGCGGTAATGCTGCGGTTCGAACTCATAATAATCATCGTTCAGATCCATCAGCCTGATCATGCCTTCGACTGTATTCGGCAGTTCCACATATATCCCGTAATTCGTAACTCCGGAAACTATGCCGTCGTATTCCTCTCCGACATGATAAGACATATACTCGCATTTTTTCAGTTTCTCAACATCGCGTTCAAGATCTATTGCAGTACGTTCTGTTTCCGACGAATGCTCCGCGGCGTCTTTCGCTTTCTTCCTGAGACTGCGGAAGGCTTTCTGATCGACTTCTCCGTGAAGATATGATTTGATTATTCTGTGGATCATCAGATCCGGATACCGCCTGATCGGCGATGTGAAGTGGCAGTAATAATCAAGGGCCAGTCCGAAGTGTCCCCGGCATTCCGTGTCGTAAATTGCTTTCTGCATAGACCTCAGCATGACGCTGCTGACCACTTTTTCGTAAGTATGACCGCTGACTTTTGCAAGCACCTCATGCAGCTGCTTCGGAGAAATGTTCTCCGGACTTCCGTTCAGGCCTATCCCGACACCCTTGAGGAAAGTCTGAAATTCCTCCATCTTTTCACGCGCGGGTTTATCGTGTACACGGTAGACGAAAGGCGCATTTTTTTTGCTGAACTCTCTCGCAACAGTCTCGTTCGCCAGGAGCATGAATTCCTCTATCATCTTATTTGCAGTCCTTCGTTCGGCTGCGCCGATCTCAACGGCGATCCCGCTGCTGTCCAGCGTGATCTCAGATTCTTCAATATCAAAATCAAGACTACCCCGGGCATCTTTTTTCTCAGCCAGTATTGCAGCCAGCTCATCCATCATCAGGATATCCTGATAAATATCATCATATCTGGCGATCAGCTTTTTGTCTTTATTCTCGAGCATGTCGGACACATCTGTATAGACCATCCTCTCGCATGACCGGATAACGCTTTCATATATCTTATGCCCTGCAACATCGCCTGCCGGAGTTATTTCCATATCGACTGAAAGTGTGAGCCTGTCGACCCCCGGATTCAGGCTGCAGATACCGTTCGAAAGCATTTCCGGAAGCATCGGAATGACCTGATCGACCAGATAAATACTATTACCGCGGCTGAAGGCCTCTCGGTCCAGAGATCCGTTTTCCCTGACATAATGACTGACATCCGCGATATGCACGCCGAGGAGATAATTGCCGTTCCTGAGTTTTTCCACGGAAACCGCATCGTCGAAATCTTTGGAATCTGCCCCGTCGATTGTGAATATCGTCTTGCCCCTGAGATCTTTCCTGGCCGCAATATCAGATCTCCGCACTCCCTGCGCTTCCAGCGTGCCGGCTTCCTGTATCACTTTTTTCGGAAAATCCACAGGTACGTTATATTGTCTTATCAGCCCCTTGATGTCTCCTCCCGGTTCGCCCGCATGACTGATCACCTGAATGATCCTGCCTTCCGCACTGTCGTGTTTCCCGGGATACTTGACGATCCTGGCCACCACTTTGTCTCCGCGCTTTGCTCCGCCGAAATCCTTTTTCTTGATGAAAATATCATCATTCTGTTTGCGGTCATCGGGCACCACAAAGCCGAATTTCTTGTTCTTTTCAAATGTGCCGACGACCTCTTCAACGCTTCTCGAAATGATCCGCGTGACTATTCCCTCACGCGACTGTTCCCAGAGATACTCCGGAATAAGATCGACCTCGACGATATCGCCGTTCATTGCTCCGTTCATGCTTTTGCCGGGCACGAAAATATCGCCCGCCGATCCGTCCTCATCTTCCGGAGTCACGAATCCGAATCCTCGTTTATGCTTATGTATGACGCCCGTTTTCGGCGGCAGATGTTTTTTGTTTTTCTTTGCCATTTATATATTCAACCTTTCATATTTCTATTATATAATACTATTTGTGGAGGTGTACTATGGATTACAGAAGATTTGACAATGTTATCTACGCTAAATTCAAACAGGGTGAGGAGATCCTCGAGGATCTGAAAGAAATCTGCGAAAAGGAAGACATCCGCCTTGCATCCGTACAGGGCCTCGGCGCATGCTCCAGAGCTACCGTCGGGGTATATGACGTCGCAAACAAGGAATACCATTCCCGCGACATCGAAGGAACGCTTGAACTCGTTTCGCTCACAGGTAACGTCACGCGCGATGACAGCAATGAAGTGTATCTCCATTGCCATGCCATGTTCTCTTCTCTCGAAGAAGACGGCACCATAACTTGCTGCGGCGGTCACCTGAGTTCTGCAGTAATAAGCGCGACAGGCGAAATCGTGATCACTGTATCGAACGGCAGCGTGGGCAGAGTCTACAGCCCGCAGCTCGGCCTCAATCTGTGGAAGTTCCGCCCGTTCATCGACTGCAACTGCTGATACAGCATCTGACACAGCTGCCTGACCATGCACAGCTGACGAATCGCCGGCTGTTTCTGCACGGCCTAAAAAAATACTCCCGGGCAGACGCTCGGGAGTTTCATCTTCTTTTTTACTGTATGCCTTCAAGCGTAACGATCGCCAGTGAAAGGATAATATATGCCACTGCACACACGATGGTTACCTTGTGCAGAATAGCATCATACCCCTGACTCTTCTTTTTCCCGAAAAGCTGTTCAGCTCCGCCGGCGATAGAACCCGAAAGTCCCGCGCTGTTGCTTTCCTGCATCAGGATGACTCCTACAATTATTACACTTATGACAGCTAATATGATCATCATGATCTTCATGTGATTATACCTCCGATATATCTAAATCATTCTTGTTTTTTTCAATAGCTTTACTATATTACCATACCCGGCCGCCGAAAGCAAGTGGTATGTCAGATTAATGTACAGCAGAGACGTGATGTACGTAACTGCCGCGGTGCAAGTGTACGACTCCACAATTAAGTACCATCAGGCAATGCCGCCATACAAAAACCCGCGGCGCACAGCCGCGGGTTTTAGCTGATCGATATCATTACATCAATTCGATATTGCTAAATAAATATTGCTGATTTATTTAGAAGTCTATGACTTTCATAAACTTTTCAGCGCTGAGGCTTGCTCCTCCGATGAGTCCGCCGTCGATTTCCGGCTGGTTCATGAGTTCCGTCGCATTTTCCGGGTTCATACTGCCGCCGTACTGGATGATCACTTCATCCGCAACGTCTTCATCATAGATCTCCGTTACAACATCGCGTATGAATCCGCACATTTCATTTGCCTGTTCCGGTGTGGCAGTTTTCCCTGTGCCAATAGCCCATACTGGTTCATAGGCAATTACCAGTTTCCTGACATCATCGGCAGTCAGGCCTTCCAGATCTTTTCTGATCTGTCCGCCTACGATTTCCTGCTCTTTTCCGGCTTCTCTTTCCTCAAGTACTTCACCCACGCAGAGGATCGGTATTATCGAAGACGTGAAAAGTTTCTTCAGCTTGAGATTCACAGTTTCGTCCGTTTCATGGAAATACTGTCTTCTCTCCGAATGTCCGATGATGCAGTAATCAACTCCGATTTCTTCGAGCATAGGTACGGAAACTTCGCCTGTGTATGCACCGCTGTCTTCCCAGTGGACATTCTCGGCGCCGACCTTTATATCAGTGCCGTCGAACGCTTCAACGAGCAGCTCGAGATGTACATATGGAGCGCAGATCGCTGTCCTGACATCAGTATTTTTATATAGTGCTTTGAACTGTTCAGCGAACTCCACGGCATCTCTGCCCGACATGTTCATTTTCCAGTTACCGGCAATAAATGGAATTCTCATATTAATCTCCTCCTGTTATATTACTCTCTTACTTGTCCTCAAGAACGGCTACGCCCGGAAGCTCTTTCCCTTCAAGGAACTCGAGCGATGCACCGCCGCCTGTGGAAATATGTGTCATCTTATCGTCAAGTCCGAATTGTTTGACCGCAGCCGCGGAATCGCCTCCGCCGATCACGGTTATCGCGTCGCTGGCGGCAAGTGCTTCGGCTATTGCCTTTGTGCCGCCCGCAAAATTGCTCATCTCGAACACTCCCATCGGGCCGTTCCAGACTACAGTGCCTGCTTTTGCAATTTCATCGGCGAAAAGTTTTACGCTCTTCGGACCGATATCCATTCCCATCATATCCGCCGGCATTTTATCCTTGTCACATACCAGCGTCTCAGCGTCGTTCGCGAATTCCTTCGCGCATACGACATCGACCGGCAGCAGAAGATCCACTCCTGCATCGTCAGCTTCCTGTCTGAGTTTTTTCGTAAGCTCAATGCTGTCCGCATCCAGCAGTGATGTACCGATTTCCAGACCTTCACCTTTAAAGAAAGTATACGACATGCCGCCTCCGATTATCAGCGCATCTACCTTAGTCAGCAGATTTTCGATGACCGGTATCTTATCTCCGACCTTTGCGCCGCCCATTATTGCCACGAACGGTCTCTTCGGATCGTTGACAGCTTCTCCGAGGAATTTGATTTCCTTTTCTATAAGGAAGCCGGATACGGCAGGCATGAATTCCGCAACTCCGGCAGTCGAGCAGTGTGCTCTGTGCGCCGTACCGAATGCATCGTTCACGAAAATCTCACCCAGCTGAGCAAGTTCCTGCGAGAATGCAGGATCATTCTTCGTCTC
>Ga0183095_10316_pt2 | contig 9928 bp, 11 predicted proteins | sample BioMet4_FD_130346 | JGI IMG/M metagenome (GOLD analysis project Ga0183095, IMG submission 130346) | Microbial communities from bioreactor (seeded with sewage sludge) at LBNL, California, USA - Biofuel metagenome 4 (v2) (version 3) | ecosystem: Engineered > Bioreactor > Anaerobic > Unclassified ...
CGGCGCCGTTTTTTTGTACAAAAAAGAAGACGGCCTCTCGCCAAGCCAGCCCTCCATGTCGCGGTGATTGCGAGCCGCAATGCTCACTATAGCCGCTTGCGCGGACTTATGGAGCATCTGCCTCAAATATAAGCAAAAGACCCCGGCTTTCTCCTTCTGGAGGGATTGACTGCGGAACGCCGCTCCGATCATTAAAAAAAGATACTGGAAAACGATGCCGCTATTTGTCAGATTGTTCGAATCTTTTTATTTGCCCATCCATTTGGCGAACATCTCGACGGTCTCGGGGGCGGTATGGTCAAAGAATTGGCTCGTGCCCTCATCTAAAGCTAGGATGGCATCCATTTCTTTCGGAGTGAGTTCAAAATCAAAGACCTCGAAGTTTTCCTTCATCCGTTCTTTGTGCGTGCTCTTGGGAATAACGACGATTCCACGCTGAATGAGATAGCGGAGGGCAACTTGAGCGGCGCTCTTGTGGTGGGCCGCACCGACTTGGAGGAGAGTCGGATTGTTGAAGAAGTCATGGCGGCCCTCAGCAAAGGGTCCCCAAGATTCGAGTTGGACGTGGTAACGGTCCATATAGGTCTTGGTTTTGATTTGTTGATTGAAGACGTGGGTTTCAACTTGGTTGACCATCGGGAAAACGTCATTGAATTTGCCGATATCAATCATCCGGTCTGGGGAGAAGTTTGAGATGCCAATCGCTCTGATCTTTCCGGCCTTGTAGGCTTCTTCGAGGGCGCGATAAGCACCATAGGTATCGGCGAAAGGCTGGTGCAGTAACATCAAATCCAAATAGTCTGTTTGGATTTTCTTTAAGGATTCGTCGATTGAGGCCTTGGCCTTCTCGTAGCCGAAATTATTGGGGAAGATCTTGCTGGTGATAAAGAAATCCCCACGAGGGAGTCCGCTTTTCTTCAAGGCCGATCCGACGGCCGCTTCGTTCCGATAAGCTTGGGCGGTATCGATGTGACGGTAGCCCACGTCGATCGCGTCGAGGACGCAACGTTCGCATTCCGTAAGGTCGGGAATCTGATAGACTCCATAACCAAGAATCGGCATTTCGACGCCATTCGCCAAAATTACATTTTTCATTGTTTTTCTCCATGCTCTAATTGAGCGTATTGTTTATCGTCGACAGGCTCACACCATTCATTTGAGGCGGCTTTTGCAGGGATTCCGATAGCGATGTGGCTGAACCAACTGTCTTTGCTTGCCCCATGCCAATGTTTAATTTCTGGGGCGATATAAATGACATCGCCCGGGTGGAGTTTCTGTGCGGGTTTCCCCCATTCCTGATACCAACCCTCTCCGTCGGTACACAGCAAGATTTGTCCGCCATTATGGTGGATGTGCCAATTGTTGCGGCAACCCGGTTCAAAGGTGACGTTATAAATGCCCAAACCATCTTTGGTATTTAAGGCTTTAAGATAGCTTTTTCCGATAAAATAAGGGGCGAAGGCCGTATTCTCTTCCCCTAAACCGAAGAGCGAATCGGAGGGGCTGCTCTTCTCATCCGCATAGACTTCTCGGACGAGAGGGAAGGCTGCCCAAGCGTTCGGCCAGCCCACGTAGAATGCCAAGTGGGTCAAAACCTCGACCATTTCGGTTTTGCTCACGCCGTTATTCTTCGCGTTTTGAAGGTGATATTTTAAGGAATTATCGAAGATTCCTTTGCTGATTAATGCTGTTACCGTAATGAGACAACGGTCTCTGGTCGCTAGTTTGTCTTTGCGGGACCAGACTTCGCCAAAGAGCACATCATCGTTGAGTTCGGCGAACTTGGGAGCAAGGTCGCCCAGTGCCGTTCTGCCTGCTGTTTGTTTTGCCATTCTTTTCATCCTCCGCGGACCATCATAGGTCTTGGAGTTAACTCCAAGTCAAGGGCCGAATGCAAATATCGCTTTTAGATTTCAGGTTTTCTTGTAAAATGCCCCTTCGCATCCTAATAATGAGATTATGAACGAAAAAATGAATGTTATCCTGGACTCCGATCCGGGTCACGATGATGCGGTTGCGATTTTGTTGGCGGGGAAGGCCCCTGAGATTAATCTTTTGGGTATTTCGACTTGCTCGGGAAACCAAAGCATCGAGAAGACGACACGGAACGCCTTGAATCTTTGCCAGTACTTAGATATTGATGTTCCGGTCGCGGCTGGCTCGCCAAAGCCCTTATTCAAAGAACCGATGTATTGCCCGCAAATCCACGGCGAAAGTGGCCTCGATGGGTTTACTTTCCCGCCCTTAAAGAAAAAGGTTGACCCTCGTTCGGGCGCCGAATTGATCATTGATCTTTGCTTGTCTCACGAGAATGTGATTCTTGTTCCAACTGGCCCCTTGACCAACATTGCGATCGCCTTAACGAAGAAGCCGGAAATCAAATCCCACATCAAAGAAATTATGTTGATGGGCGGTTCCATTGGTTATGGCAACGTGACTCCGGCGGGAGAATTCAATATCGTGGTGGATCCGGAAGCCGCGGAAATTGTCTTTAATTCGGGCTTGCCCGTCTACATGAATGGTCTTGATGTCACCCGGAAAGTCTTGGTGTTACCAAGCGTGATTGAGCGGATGGAGAAAATCCACAACAAGGCTAGCGATCTCTTCGTGGCCCTAATGAAGCAATATAACATCAACCAAAAGAAGATTTTTGCTTGGTCTGAAGGCGGCCCGCTTCATGATCCGGTTACCGTCGTTAGTCTTTTGAATCCTTCCGTTGTCACTTACCACTATATGAATGTGGTCATTGATGTTTCGAAGGGGCCGAGCTATGGTCGGACCAATTGCGATCAGTTCAATTACCTGCATCAGAAACCCAATGCCTATGTGGCGATGGATATTGATACCGCCAAGTATTGGGACGTCATCGAGAAAGTCATGAGGCTTTATTAATGAAAGACATTTATATCCTCGGCTCCCTTAATATGGATCTGACCCTTTATTTGGACCGTTTCCCCGAGAAAGGCGAAACGCTGAAGGGCCATTCTTTCCGCACGGGGGCTGGAGGCAAAGGGTTAAATCAAGCCATCGCCGCTGCAAAACTGGGTGGTCACGTCCATTTCTTGGGTGCGGTGGGCCAAGATGCTTTTGGCGAGCAAATGCTCCAGCAACTTACCCGTTATGGAATTGATGTCAGTCATGTCCAAAAGAGAGCAGGCATCCCAAGCGGGGTAGCCTTAATTCAAGTCGCCAATGGCGAAAATGAGATTGGCCTAGACTTAGGCGCCAACGAAACCCTAACTTCAGGGGAAGTCGATGACTTCTTAAAGGATGCCAAGCCAGGCGATTTCTTCATGATTCAGGGCGAGAATAACCCCGACATTCTTCCAATATCCCTGCAAAAAGCCCATCAAAAAGGATTATTCACGATTTTGAACCCGGCGCCAGCCTCGCCATTAATGAAAGGGGCCCTGCCTTTCGTGGATTTGATTACACCCAATGAAACCGAAGCAGCTTTGTTGACGGGCGAAAGCGATCCGGATAAAGCGGCGGAACTTCTTCAGGTGAATCAGGTGGCCATTACTTTAGGCGGCAAAGGCTATCTTTATCGGAAAGGCGGAAACGTCCAAAAGGTTCCGGCCGCGGTGGTTAAAGTGGTCGACACCACCGGCGCTGGCGATGCTTTTTGCGGTTCGTTAGTGTATTTCTTGTCCTGTGGCTTCTCTGCGGAAGGTGCTTTGAAATTAGCCAGTCAGTATGCGAGTTTAAAAACCACTCGAAAAGGAACCTCGATCGCGATGCCCACGAAAGAAGAACTTCAGAGTTTTATCAAGAATCACTAATCTTTTTTGCAAACGTGGCAATGCCGACACCGCGGTTCGTATGCTTCGCTTGCCCCAATAAGAACAACCGGAGAATCATAAGCGGCAGGGATTCCGTTGACGATTCTTTGCGTCATGGTGGCCGGCTCGCCGCATTTGACGCAAATGGCGGTAAGCTTTGTCACGAACTCAGCTTTGCAAAGCAAAGCGGCGGTAATCGGGAATGGTTCGCCACGGAAATCGGTATCGAGGCCGGCGACAATAACCCGTTTGCCTTCGTTGGCTAGCTCATCGCAAAGAGCGACGACGTCAAAATCAAGGAACGAGACCTCATCGATGGCCAAGACATCGAAAGGCACATTCAAATGAGCCCGAATTTCTGCGGTGTTTTTCACCGGGATGCACTTAGCTTTGTTGTGCAAATGGCTTTCAACGTTATCGATCGAATAACGATTATCAATTGCTGGCTTGAACACCAAATATTTTTGGTGAGCATAATCCAGACGACGGAGACGCCGAATCAGTTCTTCGCTTTTTCCGGCGAACATCGGCCCCGTAATAACCTCAATCCAACCCGGCTGTTTATAATTTTCCATAACGGGATTGATTTTAAAAGTCTTTCTCTCGTTATCAAGAAAAAGAAGATTTCATTTCAAATCTTCTCTGTGGCTTCGATAGGAAGAATAGCCGATCATTGCTACTCCAATGATTAAATCTAAAGCGCCGAAGATTGTGCCGCCTAAGGCATTGTAAAAAGAATAGTCGACACCAGGATTCGTAAAAGCGAAGATTGCGGTTTGAGCCAAAATTAAGGCGGAAAGGCCGTTGCTTACAGCACCGCACTTTAGCCCCGTGGCGACGGTATTCTTGTTTTTTGCTTCGCGAATCAAACCATGAATGGCCCAGCCTAAATCCGTGAAGGCGAAGGCGGCGATGGTGATGCCTTGATAAATGTCGTAATGATCCGTGTTCGGAAAAAAGAAGAGACGAGCCATATATGAGGTATAGCCAATTGCGCCGACGCTGATGGTGATGCCCATATACAAAAATGCCTGCAAAACCCCGATCTTTTTCTTGCCATAAAGCGCCAGAAGGCCAATGAGTTTGGTTGCAAACGCCATCAAAGTGACCAAAGCCGAGACAAAAAGGAACCCCGAGGAAGCGATAATACCAAGGACGATTTTGCCAACGACCATTAAGGCGTTGACTCCTAACCCGAGGAGCAACGTCGTTCTTTCTTGCTGTTTCATCTTCGTTTTCCTGAGGCTTATTTTAAGGCTTTGTTATCTCTTTGTTAACGAATCTTGAGGAATGAAGAACCGGTATTATACTAACTTTCGAAAGAGGAATTGTTATGGAAGAAGAAACAAAAGATAAAGTCGTCTCTGAGCAAGACGGAAAAGGTAACGAAAGCAAAACTGAAACCGCCAACGCTGAAGCGCCGAAAAAAGAAGAAGCAAAAACCGACGAAAAGAAAGAATCGGGCTTCTCCAAGTGGTGGAAAGGCACCAAAGCCAAAGTCGACTCCGATATGTTGGAAGGCCACATTCAGAACGCTTATGAAAGCGCCCATGGTAGTTTTGATGTTTACGCTTTTGAGGGCGGTCTTTTCAATGGGGGATCGGTCTCGGGCGAAATCGTTGATGGCGCTTTGATCTATTGGGGCACCGATGCCATTAAGGAATATTCGGTTATCGTCGATAGAAAAGATAATAAAGCCTACTACGCTTTATCCAGTGAACCCATCGATGTCAAAGCGACTTATGAAGGCACCGAATATACTCGCAAAGGCACGAAGATCGCGTTAGATCCCAATGTCGAAGAAGTCAAAGTGGTTAAAGCCGATAAACGCTATTTCCTTTATAAAGGAAAGGTCGATAGCAAGAAGTAAAACATCGTTTACGAGGAGAGGCACTGCCCTAGGGCGGTGCTTTTCTTTTCGCGAGTGGAGTAAAATAGAAGCAGAGGGAACATCATGGAAACGATTGAGAATAAGCTATTTAAGGTGTCAGTCGATGAGACCGGGGCACTTCTGACTTCGGTAATCACGAAGAAAAACCAGCAAGAACTTCTTTGGCAAAAGAACCCGGATTTCTGGCCCAATCAAGACGTGGTCATTTTCCCGGTGATCGGTTTGCCTGAATACGACGTTAATGGTCATGCTTATGCGTGCAAGACACGGCACGGCTTTGCCCGAACTCAGACTTTTGTCGTCAAAGATAAGAAACCGGAATCGGTGACTTTGGAGTTGGTCTCGAATCCCGAAACCTTGGAAGCCTATCCTTTTGATTTCGTTCTTGATGTGACGCTTTCTTTGAAGGGCAACATCATCGAACGGAAGGTCAAAGTCATCAATAAGTCTGCAAAACCCCTTCCGTTTGCCTTGGGACTCCATCAAGCGTTCCGCTGCAAATACGATGGTTCCGCCTCGGTTCATTTTGATAAAGCCCCGAATTACTATTACCCGATGCGAAATGGTTTATTTCAGGAGAAAGAAACCAGCATCTACCATCAGGATGAAAAATTGAGCAAAGAGCTTTGGGCCATTAACGAAACCTGGGGTTTGCCCAATGACCAGCATTATCAGATCGACGTGAAGACGGGTTTTGGCTATATCCTGAAGTTCCGTTTCGATGCTCCGGAGATCGCAATTTGGAGCAAACAGTCCGGTGGCGATTTCCTTTGTGTTGAACCCTGGTGGGGTTTCTCCGCTTACGAAGGAATGCCGAAAGAAATCGCGGAGCGGCGCGATGAGAATCTCATCGAAAAAGAGAAGACATTTACTTTAGATATCGAAATCGCTAACGACTAATCACTTATAGTATTGCGCCTGAGCATCCCACATTTTCTTGTAGAGGCCGTCTTTTAAGGCCAGCAAGGTTTTGTGGTTACCATATTCCACGACATGGCCTTGGTTAATGACGGCGATGTTGTCGCAGAATTGAGTTGAGGACATCCGGTGAGAGATAAATACGGCGGTCTTACCTTGGACTAAGGTTCCGAAGTTCTCGTAGATTTCCGCCTCGCTCTTCGGGTCTAAGGCCGAAGTGGGTTCATCCAAAATCACCAAAGGCGAATTCTTATAAAGAGCGCGGGCGATAGCGATTTTTTGGGCTTCGCCGCCTGATATTTCCACGCCGTTTTCGTCATTCTTGTTGTAAAGGATGGTATTGATGCCTTCAGGGAACGCCAAGACCCGGTCGTAGATATCCGCTTTCTTTAGCGCCTCAATGACCTTGGGTTCATCCCCGTTGGCGGTTGCGGCAACATTATCTTTGACGGAGAATGAGAAGAGTTTGAAGTCTTGGAAAACAATGGCGTAAAGCTTCTCACAGGAATCTTTATCATACGAAACCAAAGGAATTCCGTTGACCTTGATTTCGCCTTCTTGAGGTTCATAGAGACGGCAAACGAGCTTCATCAAAGTGGTTTTACCCGCCCCGTTGACGCCGACAATGGCGAGCTTTTCGCCTGGATGGAGAGTTAAAGAAACATCATCGAGGGCTTTATCTTTTTGATTCGGGTAGGTGAAACTCACATGGGAGAACTCCAAAGAAACCGGCTTGCTGAGGTCAAGTTTGTTCGTTCCATAAACTATGGTGTCACCATAAGAAAGGTAGAGGAAATAATTCTGCAAATAGTCGGAGTTCAAAGAGGTTGAAGCAATTCCCCCGACGATACTTTCGAGGCCGCTCGCTAACAAGGTAACGGCTCCGGCGTAGGCCACGGCGGTGCCGACCCCAATGAGACCATAGAGGGCTTTTAAGCCCAAGAAAGAATATGCGATGAATGAAAGGAAGACATAAACAAAGGCTATGCCGATTTGAATGGCCTTTTGCGAAGTGGCAAATTGCTCCCAAGTTTTATTGACGCCATATTTATCGTTTTCTTGATAAGAGATCAGCATCTTTTGCATCGCGAATAAGCGAATGTCTTTGCCCATCTGATAATCGTTGCAGACGGTGTAGAAATAACCAAAGCGACGATTGCCTTCGACGTTTTCCATCATCGCTTTATAGGAAAGTTTGTTAACGAGGGCTAATAGAGGCAAAGAAACTAAGAGCGCAAACAAGGCGGAACCAAAGAGAATCAAAGCGCTCCAAGGGTTATTTAAGAAACTGGCCCACGCATCATTCTTCGTGGGGTTCCCTACTGCGAATATCCCCTGCAAAAGCACAATGGAATACACCAAATTGGATAAACCTTTGACGATAGATCCAAGAGCCGCCATGAAGGCAGGAACGCCACCGGATCCGTTGGTGGCTTCATCGGCCGCTTTCATGAGACGAAGGGTTTTGTTGTCTTCGAGCTGCGCGTAAGAGAGTTCGTGAGTCTTCTTGCTCATTCTCCGACTGATTTCGGCGAGGATTTTGTTGTCCCAGGCGAAAAGAAGGTTAGAAAAGAAAGCTTGGAGAATGCCGACGACAAGGGCGATGGAGATCGTCCACCAAACAACATTCATGATCGAATCAAAACTATCGTGGGCGACAAGGCCGTTAATGATCAAGGCGCTGCCATAGATTGGAATATAAGGGAAAAGCGATTGAATTAAGAAAGACAAAATATAGGAAAGGAAATAGTCGGGCGAGAGGGACCAGATGAAGCGGAAGACACGCCAATTCTTTTTGAAATACGATTTAGAGGGTTCCATCGGCTTTGGCTCCTTCCTGGTAATATTTGGCTTGGATTGTGAACATTTCTTTGTACTTCTTGTCCTGCTTTAACAGCTCTTCGTGGGTTCCGATTTCTTCGATGCTGCCATTGTCCAAATAGACGATGCGGTCACAGAAACGGGTCGAAGCCAATCGGTGGGAGATAAAGATCGAGGTGTTGCCTTTGGCGTAAGAAAGGTATTGCTTGTACATCTTCTCTTCGCTTAAGGGATCAAGGGCTGCCGTAGGCTCATCAAGAACCAATAATGGGGCGTTCTTATATAAAGCGCGGGCCAAAAGCATCTTTTGGGTTTCTCCGCCCGAGAGTTGGACCCCTGAGAGGTCGAAAGTCTGAGTGATAAAAGTTTCTTCTTTTTGCGGCAAGGATTCGACTTTGGCAGTCAAATCGGCTTTATCGATGGCGTCTTTAAGCCGAGCTTGATCAATCTTATCGTCTGGGGCACAAGAGATATTGGTTTTTAAGGTGAAAGCCAAAGGTCTCACATCTTGGAAAAGCGCGCCGATTAAAGACATGTAGTCATCGATGTTGAACTGTTGAATGTCGATGCCATTGAGAAGAATCCGGCCGCTGGTGGGCTTATAGAGTCCGCAGAGGAGCTTGATTAAGGTTGTCTTGCCCGCTCCGTTATTGCCAACGAGGGCGATTTTTTCGCCGGGATGGATCGTTAAAGAAATATCGTGGAGAATCTCTTTTTCGTCGCCGGGATAATGGAAAGCCACGTGGTCAAAAGTGATTTCAAAGGGTTTTTGCAGGGATTTGATATCGACGCCTTGGCCATGATTAAAGGTGTCTGGGACGGCCAAGGCCGTTCGATAGTCATCGACTCGAACCGATTCAAAACGAGCTTTGTTCCACGCTTCGACGAAGGTGTTTACCCAAGTCGAGAAGCCTGCGATGATTCCGAGTAAGAAAGTGAAAGTCGCTAAGGAAATGCTTCCGTTGATCACCTGGGGCAGCAACAAGGAATAAGCAACGGCATCTCGAACGAACAAGAAGAGGCAATCGCTAACCTTGCCCGCGAAGAAATGCATTTGGATTTTGCCCTCGAGACTAAAGATCTTTTTGGACAGTCCCGCATAAATGACATCGAACCACTTGTCGAGGCGATATCCCCGAATATCTTTTGAGTTCTCAAGGGTCGTGGTGTCGTTTTTCAAAACGTAGGTCTCGTTAAAGAGTCGTTCATCCTCGTCGCGGGTCTTCTGCATGTAATGGTAACCCCAAAGGGAAAAAAGGAAGGTTGAGGCAATCATGCCAACCATAACGAGCAGAATCCAAGGGACGTAAATGGCGGCGACGATGGAATAGGTCAGCATGCCAATCAAGCCGATGAAAAGGCCGGGGACTTGTTTTAAGGTGCCTTCGATGCCAACCCAGTTGCTGTCGAGGGCCCGCCAACCCTTTTCGAACATTTTACGGGCTTCGCGCGGCTCAACATTGAGGTAATCGGTACTGATGGTCTTGCGGGAGAGGCGGAACCATGAAATGGTGCA
>Ga0183095_10240_pt6 | contig 9906 bp, 9 predicted proteins | sample BioMet4_FD_130346 | JGI IMG/M metagenome (GOLD analysis project Ga0183095, IMG submission 130346) | Microbial communities from bioreactor (seeded with sewage sludge) at LBNL, California, USA - Biofuel metagenome 4 (v2) (version 3) | ecosystem: Engineered > Bioreactor > Anaerobic > Unclassified ...
GGTAAAGTATACTCGGCTTTTAAGGCTGCCGCAGCAGCACAGAAAGAACTAACTCCCGGAACTACTTCATATTCTAACCCATATCCGCGCAATAAATCAATTTGCTCCCTATGGGCACCATAAATGCTGGGATCTCCTGTATGCAAACGTACAACAAGCTTACCGCTTTGTGCGGCAGGAACCATCGCTGCAATTACTTCTTCCAAAGTCATATGTGCGCTATTCATAACTATGCAATCAGTTTTTGCATAGTTTAATAATTCAGGATTGACCAAAGACCCTGCATAAATTATTAAATCTGCTTTTTCCAACAAACTTTTACCCTTAACAGTAATTAAATCAACATCCCCAGGCCCTGCACCAATAAAATAAATCATGAAGTAAACTTCCCTTCTTTTACTAAGATTACAGAAAAATAACTGCTTTTTTCATCAATTTCGTTTAAATCCTTATATATCTTTTCCCCCGGCAAGCCACAGCGTTCAATCATAGCCGCGTGAGAAATAAGTCCTCTTTCTTTTAGCTCATCGCGCACTTTAGCTATTTGACTAGCAGATTTCATGAGCACCTTATTACCCGGTCCATCCAAAAACGCAGCTGATTGTTTGTAACTACCAGGCAAAATAATTAGTGGTTCAGAGCGTTCGCACAAAGCTACATTTAATTTAGCAGCCACGGCGCAAAAGGACGGTACACCAGGTATAAGTTCAGCTTTATACCCTTTAGCCAAAACCCTTTTATGCACATAGATACAGGTAGCATAAACTGTTGGATCACCTAAAGTAATGAAAACTACGTTTTTACCTTCTTTAAGCAATTTTATAACGGCATCTGCTCCCTCATCATGAGCTTTATCCATAGCCACCATATCTTTGGTCATAGGCATATAAATCAAAAGTTGCTCTTTGGCAGATAAATCTACAACTTGATTTACAATATTTTTTGCCGTCAAAATATCATTATCCCCTTGTGGTATAGCAATAACGTCGGCTTCCACAATAAGTCTTACCGCCTTTAATGTCATAAGTTCCGGATCTCCCGGTCCTATTCCTACACTGTATAAAGTTCCTTCCATTTCTAACCCCTTTCAGAATGGTTTATCTACCATTCCTTGCTTTTTGTAAGTTTATTAATTCCTGAGCGTCTTTTGTTAATCCTAAAACACCATAAACATTGGAAAACATTATAGCCCCTGTCTTTACTTTTTCATGAACTCTATGTTGCATATAATAGTCAATGCGTTCCATAATCTTCGTCATAACAGGATCCAAAAGTTTTTCTCTCTGCAATATTTTTATGGCTTCATCAGTAGTAAGTGCATCAGCTATTTCACGGCCCACCGAAGGATCTGCCCCTAGAAACATTGCATTTAACGCTAATGCCTCAGTTCGACAGTCTGCATATTTAGAGTGCGTATTCATAACTCCTTGTGCCAGTTTAACCAATTTTCCTGAATGACCTATAAGCAATAAACTTTCAAACTCGCGGTAAGCTGCATAATCCAAAAGTTCTCCTACAAAATTACTGCAAGTGACATGTTCGCCAATGTCTAAACCTAAAATATCTTTAGCGTAATCTTCACCATAATTACCAAAAAATACTAAAAGCTGTTTATTGCCCCTGCTCTTTTGTACATCCATTTCCACTTGCATGGTTTTTATTAGCGCGGTTTCACTCATAGGCTCTACAACACCACTTGTGCCCAGAATCGATAAGCCACCAACAATTCCAAGACGTGGATTAAAAGTCTTCTTGGCAATTTCTACACCTGCGGGGATAGAAATTATAACGTCTAACCCTTCCTGATAGTGATATTTTTCACATATACTGCTCACTTCATTAATAATCATTTTCTGAGGTGTAGGGTTTATAGCCGGACCACCTACTGCACAAGATAACCCTGGTTTCGTAACCTGCCCGACCCCTACCCCTCCCGAAATTTTAATGCCTGCTTGAGCCTTTTTCTTTACGCACGCATAAACTAGCACACCATTAGTATCGTCATAATCATCACCGGCATCCTTGCGAATGGCACATGTTACTGCACTGTGTTCGCGTCGAATTTCTAAAACCGCTAAATTCAGCACTACGCCTTTAGGCGTATTAATACTAACAGTATCCACATCCTTATTAGTAAAAAGCATTATTGTAGCCGCTTTAGCCGCCGCGGTTGCGCAACTGCCTGTAGTATAACCACATCGTAATTTTTTCCCATTTACAACTTCAAATTCGTCCACGGCTTCCCCTTCCCTATTTGTTATATTTTTCATATGATAATTATTCCCAATAAAAAGTAAAGCCTCCGCTAGAACCGCGGAGGCTGAATAGACGAACAAAACTAAACTCTGTTTAATTTTACGCATACTCCATCACTCGTGGATTCTAGCAATTCTCTCTAGGTCGGCAACTGACTTAAACCCTAAGGTTATTACAGTGACGGGATCGTATCGGACTTGCACCGACTTACCGGTTAGGCTCTTGCGAGCGCCTAAAATATGAAATTATGGAATTATTATAACACACTGTAATTAAAATTACTATACTAGATGTCTAGAAGTTCCACAGTACGCTACTACCTAGCCCACTCCTTGCTCGTATTGCCAAATATGAAAACGGTAGGCACCAATAACTTTACCTTCCGGCGTAACAGCAGGAGCCTCAATTCCCCCTATATGCTTACCATCTTGTGAAATATCAATAGCTTGTACGGGGCCTTCAGTGGGAAAACGTTTAAGAAGTGAACCATCTGAAAGCTTGATAAGTATTGCTCCATGAGCGAGTTTATAATCATGTGTTCGCACATTTCTTCCAACGGCACAAGCAACTATACCCTTGGCAAAAGCAATTTCTTCCATAGTGCCATCTGCTTTATATTTATATTTAAAATTACCCACAAAATCAAAAAGGAATAAACTGTTATTACCTGGATGCAAAACCGGTGTAGGCAATTGCCAATTTTCACGATTAAAAGTATTTATTGTGGTAAATACAACTCCCTCTGGTACAACAAATCCATCACGTCCACTAGCATTAAGCCAGGCTCCTTCAACTTGTTGTGGCAAAGACAGCTCGCGTGTCCATAACACCTCACCACCGGAATTTAAAAAGAAAGCTCTGCCATCACTGGAACTACCTGCCAAATATTTACCGTCAGAGGAATAATTAGGGCTCCCCCTCATAACAGTATTCTCAAAGGGTGCTACAATGGGCAGCGACAAAGAATGCCTCAATTTTCCGGTTTTCAGGTTTAGGAAATACATGGTTTTAGGATACCTCATGCCCAGAGGGGTTTCATAGGCTGACGTAGCAACGACAACTTCACCTGCGCTATTGGAAACATCACACCAATTTACCCAGGTATCCATTACCTCTTTTTCAGGAAACTGCCAATTAACCGCTCCGTCCTTACTAAAGGAACAAATTTTTCCGTTATAGCCTCTGGAACCATCTTGGTTTAATAAGTAGCGATAAGCCGTAATATAAACATTATCTTCATTATCCACGGCAATATGTACAACTGAGGGATATGAACGACTTCCCGGGTCTGCCCCTACCAAAGCTTTTGCAGCATACTTCCATACCATGTCACCTGTATTGCTATCAACAGCAAACAGCTGTCCGGTTGGGCTTTGCTCACCAACATAAACCAAATCTTCTTTTTTGCTTAGAGCTATGGTTACCAATTTACCAATACCTAAAGAACGTTTCCATACTTGCTTGCCTTTTCCATCAAAACAAAAAAGTTCTCCTCGTTCCGTGCCCACAATCCATGAATTATTTTTTGCAACATAACGAACTACGCCCCTAGTAAAACCCATACGGTCATAGTTTTGGATAGGAATATCGCCTAAATAGACCTCTACTCCCTCAGTATTCTTATGTGAAAAAAATTGCCATGGTGTTCTATCTCCCGTAATCCAAAATAAAAAGCACCAAGTAAAAAATAATACTACTAAAGCAATTCCGCCCTTAACAATTTTCATAAGTATAGTTTCGTCCAATCGTATAAATATCTTAAAAATCCCACATAAAGCCCTTGTTCGGAGGCCAAATATGCTAACTTACTGCCTACTGTAACCAGAACTACTAAAGCTAAAACTAAACAGCTGCTAAACTCTTTCATGGGCCAGACAACTTTCTTTCTGTTTTCCGCTAAGAAGAACCCCCTGCTAACTACTGACAATGCCAATGTTTGTGCACGCCTTAAACAACGTGCTAAAAGCGGATTAACTACATAAGGCAAATGGCGGCAAATGCTCTGCCTTCCGACTTTGCTATTGGAGCGCAAGCGCAAAGCCGTTATTACTTCACTTGCTTCTGCTGCCAATACAGGTAAGAAGCGCAAGGCCGTTACCAACATAAAAGCTACTTGTGGTGATAAATGCCACGCCATCAAAGCTTTTAACAGCTGTCTTGGATCAGAATTCCAGCAAATCAAAAGCCCCATTGAAAGCATGATTGATGACCGCAAACCTTGAATAGCTCCATATAAAATACCTTCTTGATAAATAAATAACCCATTAGTTAAAGGTCCAAGAATAGGAAAATCAGGAGAAATTAGCATAAATATAGGCGTGCGAGGAGTTTGGGCAAAAAATAACGCTTGGCTAACCATAGATCCCCATAATCCAAGTAATAATAATACCGCCATAACCTGCCACTTATAAATTGAGGTTCTGGCTGCAAAATGTAATAGTAATGTTCCGGAAAACAACAGAAACAAGGTGCGGGGATTATCAATAGTTATAGCTAATATTGCTATGGAAAAAAGCACAAAAAGCTTACTCCTACCATCTAAATGCATTATTACATTGTCGCCCTCAGCACCTTCCCACAGTTGTCTTACTGACATGTCTGGTTACCTCCTCTAAAGTGACACATTTCTGTATCTTTAGCCCCTCTGATATTCTTAACATTGGCGGCAAAGATAATCCACCCGCCAACAATAAATTTTTCTGGCTCAAGACCTCTTGTGGTGTTCCTATTTTCAGTAAAGTCCCCTTGACCATTAAGAATACTCTGTCGGCAATTTCAGCAGCTAATTCTACATCGTGGGTACAAAAAAGCACGGTACCTCCTGATGTTGTATATTCACTTATAATATTTTTTATATCCAGCATACTTTGCTGATCTTGTCCCGTAGTTGGCTCATCCAGTAGAAGCAATTTAGGCTGCCGTGCCAATAATGCAGCTAAAACCACCCGCAGTCTTTGTCCTTTGCTAAGCGCCAAGGGAAAATCCTTAGCTTTATCGGATAAATCTAATCGCTTCATTAACTCCATAATTTGACTTTCGTCTGCGTTTTTATTGTGCCAATGGATTTCCCTTGTTACAGTATCCGCTAACAACATTAAATCAGGATCCTGCCTTAAAAATCCTAGCTTATGAGCATTGTCGGCAACTGTTCCCCCCAGCAAAGTTAATTCGCCTGAAGTCAAATTGGTAAGTCCGGCAATGAGATTAAATAAAGTACTTTTGCCAGCTCCGTTATAGCCCATTACTGCCACAGTTTCACCTTGAGATAAAGTGAAATTAACGTTATGCAGCGTATTTTCTTTGGCTCCCGCGTAGCAATAGGAAATATTCTTGGCCACTAAAACAGCCTTACTTACAGCTCCTTTTGCCTCACATTCACCTTTTATGATATCAATGCAACATTCATTTCTAATTAGACTGATAACTTCATCAGATTCGTTAGTTAATTTAGATAATGCTAGTTTGCGACATAGCTTTACATTTTGTGGTTCGCGCAATCCATACTTTATCTCGTCCCCCACCTTGTACCAAGCCTGATTAATATCACCATCGTAAATAATTCCACCCTCGTACATAACAACTAAGCGTGGGAAATATTTTGCCAGCTCATGAACTCTATGCTCAACAACAATAATAGTAATACCATCTACTTCGTTTAGTTCTTTTAATAATCCCAAGAACTCTTTTACCCCTACCGGATTCATCTGACTGACCGGTTCATCCAAAATTAATATCTGAGGTTTATTAATAAGTACAGAGGCCAAGGCTAATCTTTGGCGCTGACCACCTGACAAAGCATGTATACTGCGCTTTTCAAAACCCGCTAGTCCAACTCTTTTTAAAGTGCTTGTAACCTCTGCTTTAATGATCTCGCTAGCTATTCCATGATTTTCCAGAACAAAACCAACCTCATCTTCTACGGTCATAGCAAAAAGCTGATCATCAGGAGATTGATAAACTGTTCCTACCAGCAAACCCATTTCTTCAGGAGTTAAAGTTAGTATATTAAATCCCTTACTAGTAACTTCTCCGCTAAACTGTCCTCCGCCCTTACCAAGGAGCAGCCCATTTATAACTTTAATAAGTGTTGATTTTCCACAACCAGTACGTCCTGCTATGAGAATCATTTCTCTTTTATTTATATCTATAGAAATATTTTTTAATGTAGGAATGTTTCTACCGGCATAACAATAGGAAACATTTTTTATAGTGAGCATATTCGTCTCCATATTTATTCCCCCATAACTTGCTGCAACCGTTTTCCGACTTTAAAGCCCATGCAGCAACCAACACTAGTGTATATAAGTCCATTAACAAACATGTAGAGAATAATATACCAGCCTGCATAATACAATCGATAAAAAAACATCATTTGTTCCATATTAATTAATGTGATAAATGCATCTGCTACTCCCATTAATAATGCTATAAAAAACATATATGATTTAGAAAACTCTTGTTTAATATAAAATCCGCTGAAATATAATGTGCCCTCCAGGACGACAATATATACAGCATAAGATAATAGTCCAAGAGGTGTAAAACGGCCAAACATAACTCCCGCCAAAAGCCATTTAATCAAGAACAGTAACGCCACAATACCAGGTTTGCGATAAAGCATGAGAAGCGCAAATATAAGTAAATAAAGCAACGTTCCGTTCAAAAGGCCAGTAACTAAGCTGGAAAACGGTCCTAAAAATACCCGCAAAAAATCTCCGCCTAAAGTAGCGGGAATAACTATGCTGCCAAAAGCCACCGCCGCAAATAAAGCTACTGTAATTGCTCCTTTTGCACCTATTGTCATAATGGTATTATGTATTTTACCAAAAGCAAAACAAAGAATTATAAAACAAATAAAAGAAAAAGTAATCGAAAAAAGTCCTATATTACTTTTCTTTATTATTTCCAAAGGTATTTCTGATATTTTTTCCTCATCATTGCTATATACAGTAACACGCAGATTATATTCACCTGCAGTTATTTTCCCTGTATCAACATATAAAGGCAAGATAAAAGTCTGGTTTTTACTGCCATTTAAAGCTAAAAGAGCTGTGGTAGCATCTTTTTGGTGAGTCCCAGCTGTCCAGCCTTGCTCTTGGTTATCATCTGTTTGATTGGCAGTACAAAGTCCGCTAACAACATCACCTGATATTTTATCCAACAATTCTGCCTTAAATTTTAAGACCTTAGTATCCCGCTGTGGATTACTTAGCTCTAATAGTAAATGTGTGGCCGGATGATTATAAACAGCCGCCCAATTTGTGGCTCCCTCACCAACCATACGATTTCTTAAATTTTCAAACTCAGTATCTCTGACATAAATACTTCCTTCACTAACTTTTTCATCTCGTATTCCTTGATTATCTACAGGTAGTGTAAGTTTATTAATATACCAATTATATTCTTTATTAGTATCTATTTTCTCCTTACTATTTGCGCTAACATTTTCTGCATTATTCTTAAAGTTAATTATTTTTTCAGTCGTAGCAGAACCAACTTCCACCACAACTTTAATAATATTATTGCCGGCAGCTAAGTTCGAAGTTGCCAGTAACGGTAATAAATCAAATACTTGGGTGTAATGAGCAGCTAATTTCCAATTTGACGTTACTATTGTTTCCTTAGGCAAAATAGTCTGTTGCCATTTATTAGCGTTTGTAGCAACCAGCAATCCCTGTGGTAACGTTATTGTTATTTTAGCCGGTTGTTCATCATCATAATTGGCGCTTTCAATATTCAGATACAAAGGATTTGTGCTGCCGCCATAAACTGTATCAAGCTTTTTCTGCTCTAAATTATAAGGAAAAACAGCTTCTACCTGAAATGTGCCGGCAAAAGCTGTTTGCATAAAAATTAGCGGCAAAATAACAAGCCCTATTAAATCAATTAGCAAGACTTTAATACGTGCTCGCATACCTTACTCCTCTCTTTTTTTTGCGATTAGCCAATAACTTGCATATAAGAATAATATCAGATACACGAGCATAACAACTATCCATCCCCATTGCAAAGCCTGATGATGAGCCACGGCCCTAAGAGCATTAGAGGCAGGAGTCAAAGGCAATACACTTAAAAAGTATTTAATGAAGGGAGGAAACCCATCTGCTTTAAAAAAAGTCCCACATAAAAATGACATAGGTACTAGAACATAAGTGCTGAAATTCCCCATGTCTTCATGGGTTGGCATAGCCATAGCGGCAGCCACTCCCAAAGCAGCAAAAACTCCGCAATTTAGTATCAATAACGGAAAAAACCAACCACCTATATAAACTTGCACACCCAAAACATAGGCAATAAGCAAAATAATTCCTGTAGATATAACGCCACGTAAAATTCCGGAAAAAACCTTTCCTAAAACAAAAGCCCAAGTTGAAATTGGTGAAATAATATAGGTCTCCAGCGTATGGTAATAAAGCCTTGACATGTTAAGTGGACTAGCCACTGAATTAAAAGAAATGTTCATAGAATTCATCGCTATCATGCCCGGTATTATAAAGCTTAAATAACTACCGCCATCAACAGAAATATTGCGTCCAAGCCCAATACCAAACGCTAATATATAGAGCAATGGCGTTACCATCCGTGAAAGCAGAAATTTTCTATACGTACGAGTGAAAACTACCCAATCACGCCAATATACTGTATAAATATCATAAAAGAACATTTTATTCATTCACTTTTCTCCCTGTAAGCTCAATAAACACGTCTTCAAGATTTGCTGCTCTAATTGTTGCGTTTTCTGACATGGTAGCTGCAAAAACCATAGCTTCTTCACGTGTAGCAAAAACTTTACTATGAGAATTTTCATCAGTCATCCATTCCACAGCAACTTTACCCACCTTATCAATGAGCCCCTTTGGTGTTTCTAGTGCTATAAGCTTACCGTGTTCCATAATACCAACCCTATCACACAGTTGTTCGGCTTCTTCAATATAATGTGTGGTCAATAAAACTGTCATGCCATTTGCATTCATAGTGCGAATTAAGTCCCACATTTTTCTGCGCACTTGAGGATCTAAACCTACAGTAGGCTCATCCAAAAACAGTATTTTTGGCTTGTGTACTAAGGCCATTCCTATCATTAATCTGCGTTTCATTCCACCTGAATAAGTGCGGCAAATATCATTAGCTCTATCGGATAATTCCACAAAATCCAGAATATCGGCAATGCGTTCAGCGCATTCTTTTTTATTAGTAATATGATGCATCCGTGCCTGTAATTGCAAGTTTTCCCAACCGGTTAAGTCATAATCTAAATTCAAGTTCTGTGGTACAACACCTATTAATTCCTTTACTTCGTCAGCATCTGCTAAAATATCATGACCATCAATAGTTGCAGTACCGGAAGTTACTTTTGCCAGTAAAGTCAGCATCCTTACTAGTGTTGTTTTTCCTGCACCATTAGGACCCAATAAGCCGAATATCTCTCCCCCATTAATATTCAAGGTTAAATTATCTACGGCAATTCTTGTGCCAAAATTTTTACCTAAATTTTGTATTTTTAGCATTTTGCCCCCCAAAGTATCACCTAACAACCGTCCCACGGCAAATTTCATTTATCAAAAACTCTTTACGCTCTCTATCTTCTTCTAACGGCCTTGTTGTTATTTCAATACCGCCACTTATAGGATTTCTAATAACTTCTACCGG
>Ga0183095_10973_pt2 | contig 9850 bp, 8 predicted proteins | sample BioMet4_FD_130346 | JGI IMG/M metagenome (GOLD analysis project Ga0183095, IMG submission 130346) | Microbial communities from bioreactor (seeded with sewage sludge) at LBNL, California, USA - Biofuel metagenome 4 (v2) (version 3) | ecosystem: Engineered > Bioreactor > Anaerobic > Unclassified ...
GATAATTCGGTCTCGTATGCCGGAAGCTGATGCTTCGACTTATTTATAATTTGTACTTTCATAATCTGTTGTTATACATTTGATTTGCGAAAATACGTATTTCGTCTCAATTAAATGCTTTATTAAAGGCTTTTTTATACTTTTGCAGGTAAATAAACAGTATAAAGAATGAATTGGAGAGATTTGATTTCGGCTAAGCGTTTTGGGATGGAAGAGTTTCACAAACATCGGGAAGAAAACCGTTCTGAGTTTCAGCGGGATTATGACCGATTGGTTTTTTCGGCTCCTTTCCGTCGCCTGCAAAACAAAACGCAGGTTTTCCCTCTTCCGGGTAGCATCTTTGTTCACAACAGACTGACGCACAGCCTGGAAGTTTCGTGTGTAGGACGTTCATTGGGTAACGATGTAGCGAAAGGACTTCTTTCTAAACACCCCGATCTTCATGATTCTTATATCTCTGAGATTGGTGCTATTGTTTCTGCCGCCTGCATGGCTCACGATCTTGGAAATCCTCCTTTCGGACACTCTGGAGAAAAGGCCATTTCAACATATTTCTCCGAAGGAAACGGCATAAAACTAAAGGAGAAATTAGAACCAAATGAATGGGAAGACATTATTCATTTTGAAGGAAACGCAAATGCTTTCCGACTTCTGACTCATCAATTTGAAGGAAGGCGAAAAGGTGGCTTTGCGATGACCTATTCAACTCTTGCTTCCATAGTAAAATATCCGTTTTCATCGAGCCTGGCTGGGAAAAAATCTAAATTTGGCTTTTTTATCACTGAAGAAGAAGATTTTAAACGAATAGCAACGGAACTTGGTATTATTTGCCTTAATGAGAATCCGCTTAAGTTTGCACGGCATCCGTTAGTTTATCTTGTTGAAGCTGCAGACGATATCTGCTATCAGATGATGGATATTGAGGATGCACATAAATTAAAGATCCTGACTACCGAAGAGACTAAAGAACTGCTTATGGGATACTTTGGGGAAGATCGTCTGATTCACATGAATGAGACAATGAAAATTGTTAGCGATACCAATGAGCAAATTGCATATCTCCGTTCGTCTGTAATTGGTTTGCTTATAAAGGAATGCACCAATGTATTTCTTGAAAACGAAGATTCAATATTAGCCGGAACTTTCAATGGCAGCCTTATAAAGCATATATCTCAAAAGCCAAAAGAGGCTTACGAACATTGTGAAGCTGTTTCTTTTAAAAAGATCTATCGTTCGGGAGATGTGCTTGATATTGAACTTGCTGGTTTCAACGTTATAAGCACATTGATTGAATTATTTATAGCTGCGGTTACTTCGCCCGAGAAGGCTTATTCTCAGTTACTAATTAACAGAATGTCGGACCAGTATAATGTAAATGCTCCTACTCTTTACGGCAAAATACAAGCAGTACTGGATTACATTTCAGGCATGACTGACGTTTATGCGCTAGATCTATACAGGAAAATAAAAGGAAATAGTCTGCCTGCGGTATAATAACCACTGACAGACTATTTATAAAATTGGAACGTTTAATATTTAAACGTTTTCTTTTTTATCCAGAGGAGGAGTGCTCTTTAATGGAACATATTCCAATGTTACTACAGATGGATCCAAATCCAGAATCTGAGTATCGGATGTAGAACATTTCTTGATTAAGTAATAGAGCAATAAAAGTGTTTTCTTGATTGCCGATAACTGCAGATTACGCGCAATTCGTTCAACCACAACAAACCTGAAATCTCCCTCGATATTTCTTTCCCTTAAAGACGGATATCGGCTTAACAAATCAACCTGACCGGTTTCTTCCATCTCTTTACAGATAAGGTGAATAAACTTATCCATGTGAACTCCTTGCTTGAATCCTGAATAAATATCTAAACGGAACATCTTTTGAGGTACAAAAGTTTTCACGGTATATTTAAAATGATATGGTTCATCACTACGGTGAAGATATACAAACCAGTATGTATCTGCCCTCTTAGGCTGTTTGTTGATAAGAGAATAAACGATTTTACTCTCCATTTCATCGGGATACTTAGCACGGGTAACGTATACCAGGTGAGTAGCAAATTTAGGAATGGATTCATCTTCCGTAATCTCTTGAAGACACTCAATAGTAGGCGCAATAGGCTCGTATGTTGAACAGTGGTTCTTTATACGGCGGCCATTATACCACACATACATAATAGCAAATATGCAACCGGCTATAAGCAATGTTGCCCAACCTCCATGAGTAAACTTAAACATATTGGCTATAAAGAAACTACCTTCCAGTGAAACGAAGAAAGCAGTTAAGGGAATGCTTACAAACAACGATATTTCTTTTAACTGGAAATAAATAAATAGCAAGAATGTTGTCATTAACATCGTAATGGTAATGGAGAGTCCGTAAGCTGCTTCCATATTTGAAGATGAACCAAATGCTATTACTATCAGCGTACATAATATCATCAATGAATAGTTCACCTGAGGTATAAACATTTGCCCTTTTACTTCTGTAGGATATTTAATTTTGATATTTGGCCACAAATCCAGTGATATTGCTTCACTGATAATTGTAAAGGAGCCGCTTATCAACGCCTGGCTGGCAATAATTGCTGCCAATGTGGCCATTGTAACACCGATAAATGAGAACCAACCCGGCATGATAGAAAAGAACGGATTGATATCTGTTACAATCTTGTCAGGGTGACTGATAATCCATGCACCTTGTCCCAAATAGTTTAGTATCAAGGTTAGTTTTACATAAACCCAGGATACACGGATGTTGTGCAATCCACAGTGACCAAGGTCGGAATAAAGAGCTTCGGCTCCGGTAGTACAAAGAAATACAGCACCCAATATAATAAATGCATCCGGGGATTCTATTAACACCTTAATTGCATAGATTGGATTAAATGCTTTAATAATAAGAGGATACTGGAAATAAGCTAAAAGACCCAGAATTCCAATCATTGTAAACCATAAAAACATAATCCGGCCAAATGGCTTTCCTAAACGGGCTGTGCCCAATGGTTGAATGAGGAAAAGTGCCAGAATAATTGCCAGGGTGACAGGTATTACGGGTATTGAAGGAACCAGTGCATTTAATCCTTCCACAGAAGATATGACCGTAATGGCAGGAGTAATAATTCCATCGGCCAGCAGTGTGGCTGCTCCAATCATAGCAAAAACGTATGCCCAACGATATTTTTTTCGGATTAAGGCAAACAAAGAAAGAATACCTCCTTCACCCTTGTTATCTGCCCTAAGGGTTACAACCACATATTTGATGGTTGTTTGCAAAGTCAATGTCCATATAATACAGGAAATTGCTCCAATGATATAATCCGGACTTGCACGCAATCCATCGGGCATGCCATTTACAATAGCTTTCATTACGTACAAAGGAGATGTTCCGATATCTCCATACACAATTCCGATGGCTAAGAATATACCCATCATTCCGAAGGGTACTTTGTGTTGATGTTTCATTTTTTATTTTTTAAAAAGCGGCGCAAAAATACGTAAAAATCTCATCTAAACATACAAAGATAGTAGTTATTAATAGAGGGAAGCATCGCTACACAACAAATTTATCTAAAATTACCTATTAACCTCTCTAAATTAATAAGATAATGGCTCTAATTCTACTAATAAGCAACAAAATAAAATAGAGAACAGGCAGTCAATTTGTATCCTCCGACTGATAAAATTGATCTATAAACTGGAAATAATATAAAAGTTCACCAATACATGTTGATACCTTGTACAAAAGATTGTTTTCTTTTGTACAGAGGAATTAATTGTTTTGTACAGAAGAATGCAATCTTTTGTACAGGGAAATAAAAAAAGGAAAGGTTTCCCTCTCCTTTTATCTATTATATTTATTATAAATAACTAGTCGGCTTTAAAAATAATCTTATTGGCACCAGAAGTTATCAGGCACGATTGAGGATTTTCTTTAGCAAAAGAATCAATATGACGAATTCGTTTATCTTCAAGAATCTCATCTACAGCAATCAGAATACCGGTTTCTTCTACATCTCCAAAGCCATAATTGATAGCTGTTCCAAACATTTTCATTGTGGGAGAGAGTCCCATATATGCATTTACCAAAGGAGGAATGTTATAGCCAAGCTTACGAACTTCTGTATTCAGGACCTTATAATCTTCCTTGAAGGCATCCTTATCAAAAAGCTTTGCAAGTTCAGACTCATCAGCTTCCAATTCCAATGGTTTCATCGGTGTAATGAGGTTTTCCTTATCACCAAAATGTTTTCTTAAGAAATAGAGGATCATATCTCTGCCATGACGATGAAAACTTGGATACATAGTAACTTTACCAAAGAAATATTTCACAGTTGGCATTATTACAGTCAAGGCTCCAAGACCATCCCATAGATTATCCAGAGCAAACAGTCCCTTTGCTCCTGCCCTTGTGGATTGATACTCAAGCGTTACGAAAGATCGTCCTAATTCTATTGTAGTGGGAAGATATTCTTTAATGAACTTCTCGGAAAAGTCAAACATGTGAGAAGTAGCAAGTATCGGATGTCCTTTCTCGTCAAAATTGACATCTGTACCAAGTATATAACGATAACCTCCAAGTATTTCTTCAGCTTCAGGGTTCCATACAATCAATTGCTTATATGGATTTTCCATTGTATCATACTCATCGATATCTACCGAAAGGCCCGAACCTCCTCCGGCAGCACGGAAGGCTATCTCTCTTAAACGCCCAATTTCAAGCATTACGTTTGGAGAATCCTGATGCGTAACAATATAAATATAATTGTTACTTTTATTGGTCATTCTTAAGCGTTTATCATCTGTAAGTTCTGCCTTCAAAACTTCTTTGCTGATCGGCTTTATTATATCTTCCATTTATTTTGTGTTTTTTTCTTTTTGTGTATTGAGCTTATAAACAATCTCCCTTACATAATCTGCCCATTCTGCCGGAGATTTTGATTTATCAAAAGTTTGCCAGGGAATAGGTTTTCCTATTATCAGGGTAAATGTTTTATGTCTGTTCTTAAACATTTCATCTGCCAGATAAAGCATTTCAATATTTACTTTCACTCCGAGGTTCTTCCTTATGTTGGCCAGGTTGTAAAAGAAGTCAGAATTCCGACCTTCAAAATACATTGGAACCACATCACGCTGCATCTGTACACTCTTTACAATAAACGTCTTTGTCCACGGAAGATCGGCAATTATTCCATTACGTCTGCGCGAACACATTCCTGCAGGAAACATTATCATGTGGTTATCGGATGCAAAACCAGCCTCTACCATTGCCGGGAACTGCCTTGCCTGCAAACCGGTTTTGTTTACCGGAATACAAAGCGGTGCCAGATTATGAAGATTCATTAAAAGGTCATTAACCAGATACTTAATTTTACCATCATAGTGCTTACCCAATACATAGCCTACAGCAACTCCGTCTAATCCACCTAAAGGATGATTGGATACAAATGTACAAAGGCCTTCTTCCGGAAGGTTCTCAACACCTTTTACATCAACTTTTGCATCCAGAAAGTCCATAGATGATTCCAGAAAATCTACTCCTATCCTATCCTTCACACTTTTCATAAATTCATTCAGTTCTTCCTGATGAACAATTCTTTTCAAGTATGAAATGATAAATTGCGGGATATACTTAAACTTACCCGGCGCTTTTGAGCGAAGCACATTATCTATGTCTATGAGAAATACAGAGTCGTTAGCCATTTTTTAATAAATCAGGATGCAAAATTAAACCATCTTTTGAATTACACATAAGGATTTATTAAAAAAAAGGGCTAAAATGCACATTTTCTTATCTAAAACTCCTTTCTTTTTAAAATTTGATAACAGAAATAGAAAATTTACGTAATCAAATAGAATAGCCACATAAATTATTTATTGTACATTTGTGCTTTCAAAATAAATGAGTTATGGAACATCAATTGACGATTTACAACACATTAAATAGAAAGAAGGAACTATTTGTCCCTTTAAAAGAACCTCATGTAGGAATGTATGTTTGTGGTCCTACCGTATATGGTGATGCACATTTAGGACATGCTCGTCCGGCTATTACATTTGATTTATTATTCCGTTACCTCAAACATCTGGGATACAAGGTACGTTATGTTCGTAACATTACCGATGTAGGCCATCTGGAACATGATGCAGATGAAGGAGAAGATAAAATTGCAAAAAAAGCACGCCTGGAGCAATTAGAGCCAATGGAAGTTGTTCAATATTATCTGACCCGCTACCATCATGCAATGGAAGCTCTAAATGTTCTTCCTCCAAGCATTGAGCCTATGGCTTCAGGGCATATCATTGAACAAATGGACTTTGTACAAAAAATACTGGATGCCGGATATGCTTATGTAAGCGAAGGTTCTGTATACTTTGATATTGAAAAATACAGCAAGGATCATAACTACGGAAAACTTTCCGGAAGAAACGTGGAAGAGCTGCTTAGCACCACCCGTGAGCTTGATGGACAAAGCGAGAAAAAGAACTCTGCTGATTTTGCTTTATGGAAAAAAGCGTCACCGGAACATATCATGCACTGGCATTCTGAATGGAGTGAAGGTTTCCCAGGCTGGCACATGGAATGCTCGGCAATGGGTACTAAATATCTGGGCGAAGAATTTGATATTCACGGTGGCGGAATGGATTTACTGTTCCCTCATCACGAATGCGAAATTGCTCAGTCGGTTGCTGCTCTGGGAAAAGAGACAGTTCATTACTGGATGCACAACAATATGATTACTATCAATGGCACAAAGATGGGTAAGTCTTTGGGTAATTTCATTACTTTGGATGAGTTCTTCAACGGATCTCACCCAATACTTACACAAGCGTACAGTGCAATGACCATTCGCTTCTTTATTCTTCAGGCTCACTATAGAAGTACAGTTGACTTCAGCAATGAAGCTCTTCAGGCATCAGAGAAAGGCTTGCAGCGATTGATGGAAGCAGTAGCCAATCTGAAGAAAATAACTCCGGCCGCAACATCAACAGTTGATGTTAAATCACTTCGGACTAAATGTTATGAAGCAATGAATGATGACATGAATTCACCGATTGTCATTTCTCATTTGTTTGACGCAACTAAGATGATTAATAATATCCTGGCTGGAAACAATACTATTTCTACAGAAGATTTGAAAGAACTGAGTGATGTATTCCACCTCTTTATGTTTGATATTCTTGGACTTAAAGAAGAAGTTAGTGCAGCTCAAAGCAATACAGAAACCTATAATAAGGTGGTGGATATGCTTCTTGAATTGCGCATTCAGGCTAAAGCAAATAAAGATTGGGCAACAGCCGACAAGATTCGGAATGAGCTTACCGCTTTAGGATTTGAAATCAAAGATACAAAAGATGGTTTTGAGTGGAAACTCAATAAATAAGATATAAAAAACATCAAAGAGTGAAATAGCAAATTCATTTGCCTTTTCACTCTTTTTTTATATAAAAATAATATGACTGCAAAAGATTTCTTTAAAGATGACAGGTTTGCTGCTCAAGCTGGAATAACACTCCTGGAAATAAGACCAGGATACGGAAAGGTTATGATGGTTGTTACTGAACAGCATTTGAATGCCGGTAATACAACACAGGGCGGGGCAATCTTTACTTTGGCAGATTTAGCATTGGCAGCAGCGGCAAACTCTCATGGTAACCTTGCGTTATCATTAACTTCGTCCATCAATTTTTTCCGCACAAGCGGACCAGGAGATACTTTGTACGCTGAAGCTACTGAAAGATTTATCCACAAGCGAACCGGACATTACCATGTGGATGTTACAAATCAAAACGGAGAACTAATTGCCGACTTTGAAGCTACTATGTACCGCAAAGACAGCAAGCTACCTTTTAGTTTGTAACCATTGAGGTTAAGGGATGTCTGTAATTCCTTACGCTCTTAAGAAAAGCCTTGGCTGACCCAAAATTCAGAAATAAATCAAGACGAACAGGGAGGTGATTAGCATCATCTGTTACATAAAAAGTAATCACTTCTTTTTCTTTCTTCTTTTTATATTCAACCAAAGAGAATACCAAAGTTCTATATTTTGCACCATCCTGAACCTCAGTTATCTGTCTTCCCCTATATATAAGTGTCTGTTCTTCGATCTTTATTCCGGTAGCCATCTGGAATTTAATTCGTTGCCCAACTTTATAGTCTGTAGGATCAAACGATCTCGCCTGAGCCAGAATACTCAGCATATCGTACATACAACGGCTATCTTCTGCTGATGATATTTTAGGCGTACCAAAATTCTTCACCCTATTCTGTTTGGCATAACAAACTCCATTCCGATAAGAGAAGTGAACTTCATCAACAGTATACTTTCCTCCCTCTTCAGCTCCTTTACGGAAATAATAAGGCTGTAATTGATCACCGATAATGCAAGTAAGAGTATCTCTCATCTTAAAAAAGAAATCGGCTGTTTTACTGCCAAAAGCCATCAAATTTATGCGATAGGCAGGTTTAGCACCATAATTCATCGCATTTGTAGTGAGACTGGCCTGCCCTGCTTTTGTCCAGACAAATTTCCAGTTGAAATAGAGATCATACATTACGTGCTCACCCGAACGAAAAGCATCGTTTTTGGACTCACACTGTGCATGCGCCGAAGGAGTAACACCTACGAGCATGAACATAAATATAAACGAAATGCAGCAAGACTTAATAAGTTGACCTTCTGCTTGAATTCGTTTTACTATTTTGAGATTTCTTTTTCTTCTTATTTTCATCTGGCTTCTGTTTTTTAAGTATATCTAGCTTTTGTTTATCTAAAGACACACCACGAACATTCCATTCTTGTTCAACTTCCCAAAGAGCTTTCAGCTCCAATTCCTGATTATAATAAAAGACCTCTTCCGGTGGAATTCCCTTTTCATAATTTCCGGTATCCCATACTCCATTACCATTAGTATCATTTACTAATCGTACATAATACTTTCCGGGGTTAAGGTAATAAAAGTCAGCTCTGCCATTTACAACTTTTACTTTTCGTATTGCTTTATCCTGTCCATCAAGCAATTCTGCATAAGCTGTAGAATCTGCACCAGTGACATTCATATACAAAGAAGCATATTCATCTAGAGAACGGACTTTGAATGTTGATTCTATTTTATTAGAGAAGAGTCCATATATACCATGAAATGCAGTTGAATCGACCTTAAACTCGTATTCCTTTTCGGGCTTCCAGTCGGCCATAAGTTCATACGTTAAGGGATGGAGCGTATCCTGCCTGAAAACAAAAGGGACATCAGTCCATAAGGAATCGACTTTTTGTTTAAGGTGGATGGCACTACTATCATAACGGGCTATCGGTTCTTCAAACTCAAGCCTGATATTATTATATACGTCAAAACTGGAAGATGCAGAATTCTTTACCTGTAAAAACTTAGTAGGTTCCGGTTCATCCTTTTTGCTTTTTTTAGGCTCCACAGATCCCTTTGCTTTCTTCACAGCCAAATTAAGAGTATCAGTTCTAGGAACAAGCTTCCCTAACGAATCTGTATAAAGATAGTTAAGGCTCATACTCAAAGTATCTTTTTTATAGTTCAAAGAATCCTTTATCCAATAATTAATAGTATCGTTCTTCAGAGATTTCTGAATAAAGAAAGCATCTTTCTCATTGAAGTTTAATCCTTTAATCACAGGTAACGAGCTAGCCGCAGTTGCAAAATAGAGCGTAAATTTATGAGGAGTTAAACGCTCGCTTTTTATTAAATACTGTGTTTTGAAATCTTCTTTAAAAGAACGGAGAATAATATCGTCCGGAAGATAGTGAGTATACTGTTTTGTGAGAATTGTATCTATAGTAATTGTGTCTTGCCATACCGTATCTTGTCT
>Ga0183095_10725_pt1 | contig 9818 bp, 9 predicted proteins | sample BioMet4_FD_130346 | JGI IMG/M metagenome (GOLD analysis project Ga0183095, IMG submission 130346) | Microbial communities from bioreactor (seeded with sewage sludge) at LBNL, California, USA - Biofuel metagenome 4 (v2) (version 3) | ecosystem: Engineered > Bioreactor > Anaerobic > Unclassified ...
TAGCAAGACAACTCCGTCTCCGTGATATGGGAGGAATTATTGTTATCGACTTTATAGATATGAATGAGGCAGAAAACAGACAGAAACTTTACGAAAGGATGTGTGCAAATATGCAGCTCGACAGAGCTAAGCATAACATTTTACCACTTAGTAAGTTCGGGCTGATGCAAATTACCCGTCAGCGAGTTCGTCCGGCCATGGATGTAAATACAAGTGAAATTTGCCCAGCTTGTTTTGGTAAAGGAACAATTAAGCCTTCCATTCTGTTTACAGATTCTTTAGAGAATAAAATTGATTACCTAGTAAATAAATTAAAGGTAAAGAAATTCACACTTCACATCCACCCGTATATTACAGCCTATGTAAATCAAGGACTTATCTCTTTGAAACATAAATGGCAAATAAAATACGGATTTGGAATTAAGATTATCCCTAATCAGAAACTTGCCTTTCTGGAATACAAATTCTATGATTCAAATGGCGAGGAGATTGATATGCAGGAAGAAATCGAAATTAAATAAAAAGAAAGAGGCTACCTTATTAGTGTTAGCCTCTTTTTTTTGCATATTCAGGTACCGAAACAAATAATATAATTCTATTAAAAATCTATTATAAAAAGGAGAAAACAGATTATGCTGAAACATGTAGTTATGTGGAAACTTAAGGAAACCGCAGAAGGTAAGTCGAAAGCTGAAAATGCTCTTTGGATGAAAGAGCACCTGGAAGCTTTAATAGGAATAATACCTGAAATAAAGTCATTAGAGGTCGGTATAAATGTATTAGAAAGTGATATGGCTTATGATGCCGTACTTATTTCTACATTCGAAAACAAGGAAGCTCTTGCATCTTACAAAGTTAACCCTAAGCATGTGGAGATTAGTTCATATTGCAAGAAGATCAGAGAAAGTCGGGTAGTTATCGACTACTACGTATAAAGTTTATCTACGATAACGGATTTACTCAAATAAAATACGGAAACGGGTAAATCCGTCATCATAAGTTCGTAGAGAGAAAGTGCAACCATGTTTAAGGAGCACCTCACGAATAAATATCAAGCCTATTCCCTGCCCTTCCGGCTTGGTTGAAAAGAAGGGGCTAAAGAGTTTTGCAGCAGTTTCTTTGCTAATGCCTTTCCCGTTATCAGCTACTTCGAGACATACCGGGTTATTGGTTGTAGATATTATTATTTCACCCTGACTATCAATGCTCTCAGCCGAGTTTTTAATGATGTTAACCATCACTTGTTCAAACAGACAAGCATCCACCATAACCTCATTTAGGCTCTCTGAAAGACGAAGAGAAATAGATATATCACGATTATAACAGATATTTTCCATGAACATTTTGCAGGAATTAACCAGCGTATTCAAATCCTGCTTGCGTAAATCGGGTTCGGGTATCTTTACTACATCAGCAAAGTTGGTTATAAACCGGCTCATGCTAAAGCATCGGTCGATACATACCCGCATCACCTCACGAATATCTTCTGTATTCTCAACTTCGGTCAAGGTAGATTCTACAGTGTCTAATGTAGAAGTAATGCCGGCGGTTGTGTTATTCACCTCATGAGCAATCATACGGATAACTTTCTCATAAGCCTTTTTCTCGGCTTTCATCACCTCGTCGGTCAGACTTTCAATCAATATAAAAGGATGCTGAAATCCCTGATCAATAAAAGAAGAGTAAGTACATTTGTATATATTCGAGTCATTCAGCTGCACAGTGCGTATATCATTAAAAGATAATGTAGTCAGCTCCTCTGCCAATAATGAATTAATATCCTGAAGTTTTTTATTGGCAACCTCTTCCACGGAATGAATACCAAGAACTTTTATAGCAGCCGGATTCAGAGAAGTTATTTTTTCATCAAAATTGAGGATTATCACTCCCATCGGAGAGGCTTTAATAAGCAAATCCAGAAAATTATTCTGTTCCCTAAGGCGGAGACGTTCATTCTTCATCTGCTCCATCATCCGGTTAAAGATATTCACTACTCTATCTGCTTCGTATTGCCCCACCGGACTAAGACGTGAACTAAAGTCCTGTTCTCTAAGCAAATCCATACCATTGCCAATAGTATTTAAGGGCTTTACTATTTTTTTATAGAAAACAATGAGCAGAAATATAGCAACCACAATAAGACCTTCTACCAGATAGAACATCCACGATCCTTTCTGAACAACAATACTTGTCAGCAAAGAAAGAATAACCAGCAGTAAAAATGCAAATATCCAGAAGAGGCTTTTAACTTTCATACTCCAACTAATAATTTATTCCATACTTTTCCAGTCGGCGATATAGAGCCGCCCTGCTTATTCCTAATGACAAAGCTACCTGAGAAATATTACCATTCTGTAAATCGAGAGCTTGAAGAATGGTTTGTCTTTCTATTTCATCCAATGTCATTCCGGGTTTTATTACAGATTTTAGATCATCTCGTCGCTGATACTGTCCTTCAAAGTCGGACGCTTCGAGCACTTCCTTTCCGCTAACAAGGATAGTACGTTCTACCAGATTCTTCAGCTCACGGATATTTCCCGGATAAGGAAGCGATTGTAAAAAAGAAAGAGCTTCCGAAGATAATTTAACCGGAGCCATAAAATTCTGTTTTGCTTGCTGATCGGCAAAATGACGGGCAAGCAAAGGTATATCGTCCTTCCGCTCCCTCAAAGATGGCAAGTGTACAGTAATAAGATTGATACGATAGAAAAGGTCTTCCCGAAAAGTGCGTTCGCCAACCATACTACGCAGATCGCAATTCGTGGCACTAACCACACGCACATCTACTTTGCGCGGACGGCTATCGCCAAGCACCTCAAACGTTTGGTCCTGCAATACACGCAGCAGCTTTACCTGACATGACATATCCAAATCACCTATTTCGTCTAAAAAGATAGTTCCCTTATTTGCCATTTCAAAACGTCCGGTTCTGTCCGATGAAGCATCAGTAAATGCCCCTTTCTTGTGGCCGAACATCTCACTTTCGAACAAGCTTTGGGAAATTCCTCCCAGATTTACCTTGACAAACGGCTCCTTCGCACGAGTACTGTTCATGTGAATAGCCTCAGCAATAAGTTCCTTTCCTGTGCCACTTTCACCGGTTATAAGTACAGATGCATTAGTGCGGGCAATGCGGCTCACGGTATTAAGTACTCCCATCAAAGCAGGCGATTTACCAATAATTTTATCAAAGCGGAATTTACCATCCATCTCTGTACGGTTCATTACCTGAGGCACTTCTTGTTTCTGTGCGTATAGATCGAGAGCAGTGCGGATGGACTTCAGCAACATTTCATTGTTCCATGGCTTGGTTATAAAATCGAAAGCCCCAGTCTGCATCCCCTGAACAGCCAGAGCAATAGAGCCCCAGGCGGTCATTAGTATTACAGGAACATCCGGACAGAATATCTTTACTTGTTTAAGTAAAATCAATCCTTCTTCTCCGGTGGTTGTCAGAGAAAAATTCATATCCATCAGTATTAGTTCCGGAGCAACAGAACGTACAATTTCTATGGCAGCTTTCGGATTAGAAACAGCTTCAGCTTCATAGCCTACCCTTTTGAGAAGGAAAGTCAATGAAGAACGAACAGCTTGATCATCGTCTATTATTAAAATCATGTTTCAATGAGTTTTTGCAAATATAGATATTATTTTTTCACAATCTCGGCAAATTCAGCATCAAGAGTTTTATTCTTTTGAAAATCGAATAAAGTCAGACTACGAATCTGATAGTAGTAATACCAGTACTTATAAAGTTCGGAAATATGCTTTTGCTTGGCATCATCCTTACTTGTCTGCGCATCGTTAAGGTCGAGTGTATTAATTTTGCCAATAAGGAAGGTTTCTATTGACGTTTTGTATCTTTGTTGCGCTATATCATCGGCCTCAGCAGCGATATTGAGCTGCATGGCCTGATTATTAAAATGCTCAACCAACAAGAAGATATTCTGATTAAAATCCATCTGCTCCTGTTTAATCTTCGATTCAATAACCTCTCTGTTACTTTCGGCCACCTTAACCTTGCCGCGACGCTTCCCCCAGTCGAGAATAGGAATCTTAACACCAACCGACACAATCTGATTATCCATCAAATCCTGATAAGAAGACTTGAAACTATTATTCAATCCCGTATATCCCACCGAAGCGTAAAGGTCAATGCTCCGCAAAGCACCTTTTGCCGATGCCACATTATAATCAGCCTCCAATTGTCGTCTTCTTATGTTCTTTGCAAAGGAATTATTCTCATGCGCCTTCTCAAGCACAGCCTGATAATCGACATGCATAACCGGAACGGTAGAAGGAATTTCAGGTTCTATATTATCCAGTTCGCTCAAACCAAGAAACGAACGAAGTTGAAACATTTTCGCATTCAGATTACTTTCCATATCGGTAACAGTTCCTTTAGATTTTAGTGCCGCAAGCTTAAGTTGTAACAGCTCATTCTCCGATATCTGTCCCATTGTTCTTTTTGCTTTGGCAATCTCATAAAGCTTGTCGGCATTCTGAAGATTCTGGCGGGCAATTTTTAGGTTTTCCTGAGCCAAAATAAGTTCAAAGAAATCTGTAATGGTCTTCATTGTTACTTTCTCGGTGCTCTCTATATAAGCAGCCTTAGCCTCGGCATATCTTACCGGCTCTATTTTACGCTTCCATTTAAGGTTGTTCACATTAAATATAGGTTGGGTAAGTGTAAGGCCTACAGGCACACTCATGTATTGATGTGTACCTCCGGAACTCAATTGCTTCAGATAATCGAGAGAGGAAGTAAGCGAAAGTTTACCGCCAGTAACCCATATATTCTGATCTACGGAGAATTTACCGGAAAGTCCCAGATAATTGTTGGGCACAAAAGTATACGACCCGTCACTTTCCTGATAAGAACTGTAGCTCTTGTTGTAAGCTGGAAGCGTACCGGAAAAGTTAACTTCAGGAAGCATATCGGCTTTATGCGTACGATATTCCCAATAAGCTGTTTTCAGCTCATTGAGTGATACCGCAGCATCCACACTTTGCACTCTTGCCAGAGATATTGCATCATCAAGTGATAACTGTTTCTGCGCATTTGCCTCACAGGAAATGGCAGAAAGAATAATGATTAATATTACTACTAAAACCATATATTTAAATTATTAAACCGAACTTCATTTTAGTCTTGTACAGAAGATTACATTCATTAGTACAAGAGTGCAAAAACCTTTCGTTACATTTTTAAATTCTTCAGCCAGTAATTTACTGTTCGTGAAGAACTTCAGCCGGTTGTATCTTCATAGCCTGACGAGCCGGATACAAGATACCAAGTATCATCATGAATGCCATTAGCAAATAAGTTATGAGCATTCCACAGATGAACCGCACAAACGTAAAGTCCATTCTGTTTACATCTACCAAGTCGGCTATACCAATATTAAAAGATATAACGCCTGCAGGAATAATGGCTAGTGTAAGCAATATCACTCCTTCGGCAATAAGTATTCTGAATAAACTGGTACGTGTAGAACCAACAGCCAATCGCAGCCCCATTTCGGCTTTTCTATAAGCCGTACGAAACCAAAATGTTCCGATTATGCCGAGGAAGATATTTAAAAGCAGGAAACCAACTACAACTAAGCGAGTATTCAATTCGTTAAAATCTCCGGTTGCCAGAAAGAAAGTATTGCGAACATCCGACATTGGTTTAACATCAAGCAAGAAAAGATTATCTATTTTCAATTGTTTTGCCATGTCATTCTTGAAATGAGAGACAAAATCGTGATCGGCATCAGGAGAAACTCTGAATGAAATTTCTACTCCGGCAATTAAATTGGAAGTATTATCTTTTGCTATTTCTGCATCTGAGACTTTTATAAATATATTAGCCTTCTTTCTGGAAAACTCACTATAACGAATAGATGAGCAGATGCCATACAATTTAACTTTCGACGAATCAGCACCATTCAATGTTGCTCCAATTAACGGACGTCCACTCTTTAGATATCGCTCTTCTGCCTCTGTTGATACGACACATGAATTTTCATTTTTTAAAGCAGTCACCAAAGGATCAACTTTTCCTTCAGGAGTTGTTATCCTGAATACACGAAAGAAATCAGGTGTAACTAAGCGCTTCTGCATATTAACATCTACAGTATCAAGCACAAAATTATTATATGCATTGCCCCCACTATATGGAATTCCGTATTGAGATAAACATACAGCTTCAATTCCCGGATAATTTCGGATACGATTTACAGCTGTAAGCAAATCTTCGCCAAGAGTCGTTTTTTTCTTTTCCGGAGAAATATAATCATCACTGCCCGGCAATAGCTGGTCTAAAGAAACCTGATATGTATGCTCAATATTATATCCTGTAGGAGTAGTATAAATATTTGCAATCACATAAATATAATCAACAATAAACCACAGAAATACCGAGACTAAGAATAATTCGATCCATAACCATGAATTGGATAATCGTTGAGTCCATATTTGTTTTAGAACATGTTTAATCATCTTATTTATCATTTAGAGCATTAACAATTTTAATTCTTGAAGCTTTCCAGGCAGGAATACCAGCACTCATAAGATTTAGTAATAAACAGAATATAAATGCATAGAGAAAAACCGATGGCTGAAGCAGCATAGAAACATTAAGCGATGAAGCACCTGACAAATAACCAGCCATGAGATTATTCAGCAACATGGCTTTCATTAAGATTACCGACAGATATGATAGAATAAGACCGAATATTCCACCCAGGATAGTATACACCAAATTCTCATATAAAACCTGTCCAAGAAGTTCTTTTCGGCTAGCTCCGAAAGCTTTCCGGACTCCAATTTCAGACATACGCTTTTTCATTCGCGAATGTGTCATTCCAGATAAGTTAATAGCTGGAACAAGTAATAAAAGAGTAAGTACAATTGAATATTGAATCACGGTATCTTTAACCTTTGCATCTTCATTTGCCCATTTACGTGTCATTTGCACAAACTGAGAATCGGGCTGACCACGCAATACTAAATTCTGTTCTTTTTGAGAGGCATTTAAAACACTTACATTACGATTAACCTGATTTCTTATATCATCAAAATCTGTATTATTATGAGCAAGAATATAACACCTGAAAACACCTAGAAGATCTTCACAGAATTGAAGATTTTCTGATTGATTATTTGTTGTATAGGGAGCCCATACCTGAGCATAAGCAGCTTCAGCCAGAGTTGAGACATTTTTCACAACTCCACAAATAGAATAATTCTGGTAACTAAGGCAGATTGTCTTTCCCACAACATCAATAGTGCCATACAAACGGCGCGCAACATCTTCAGAAATAACGGCTTTTCTTATTCCACTTTCAAATTCTTCCTTTACATAAGGAGCCCCTTTCAAGAAAGAAAAACCAAAAACTTTCCAAAATGCAGCATCTGTATAACTTACATCACATTTAGAGTTTATTGCTCCACCGGGAATACTCGCCAACTTCTGTTGAAAAGGCATTACTCCGGTAACAGCTTCCACATTACTCAACGGATAAAAACATTGTTTAATTACTTTTAGTGACATCATCGAATTAGAACTCCAGTCAGGATGCCCCTTTGTAGCAGCCCCCGCCCATTTTACAGTCAGCATTCTGTCGCGGTGAGTTTCCGGTTCATAATTAGCCGTCTTTACCTCATATACAATTACAATAACCATTATCATCGATATGGCAAGGGCTGTTCCTATAATAGAGATTGCACTAAGCAGTTTATTCTCCTTCAGCAAGTGCAATGTCTGATTTAAATATTGTTTATACATTCTATTACCTGTTATTGATTAATAATACACATTAAGCTCTTCAGAAAACCAGCTGATTATTGTATTTGTCGTCCGTCAAAGAAGCGAACAGTACGTGCAGTTTGTTTTGCCTGACGTTCATCGTGTGTAACCATTACAATGGTGCGTCCGTCTTCTTTATTAAGTTTATGCAGAATATCCATAACCTCTGCCCCCATTTTTGAATCCAGATTACCGGTAGGCTCATCAGCAAGAATAATATCCGGATTACCAATAATGGCACGGGCTATTGCTACACGCTGACACTGACCACCTGATAACTGAGTTGGGAAATGACGCATACGGTGACTTAAGCCTACTTTCTCCAATACCTCCTGTGCTCTTTTTCTTCTTTCGGAAGAGGATACCTTGCGATAAAGCAATGGAAGTTCAACATTATCAATTACGTTTAATGAATTGATTAAGTGAAAACTCTGAAACACAAATCCTAATTTCTGATTACGGAACTGAGCCAGTTCTTTATCTTTCATATTTATGGTTTGAATACCATTTATCTCTATCTTACCAGATGTTGGCGCATCAAGCAATCCCATAATATTTAGCAGAGTAGACTTTCCACAGCCCGAAGGTCCCATTATACTTAAGAACTCACCTTTTTGAACTTCAAGGTTTACATTCTCCAAAGCTATTGTTTCAATCTCATCTGTACGATAAATCTTGTTTAATTCTGTAAGCTTAATCATAATTGTAAGTATTTTAATTTCTTATTTAATCTTCAGTTTAGATCTATTCTTGTAATTTGTCATATCGCTAACCACTATCTGGTCGCCCGGTTGTAATCCGGATATAACCTCTACATATTGAAAATTGCTATCCCCCAGGCGAACTTTACGCTTCATCAGGTTGTTTCCGTTTTGTACAAACAAGTAGTACTCACCGGCTCCGGCGTAATAAGAACCATTGGCAATGCGCAATACGTTTTCCTTTACAGCATTCATTATATATACGTCAGTCTTTAGTCCGGAGCGCAGGCGTGGGCTATGATCGTTCTTCAACTGTACAGTAAAAGAAATAACACCATTTTTGGACAGTGGAGTAACACTGCTCACAGTTCCTTCAAGTTGTTCGCTTCCAATCTTTACAATAACTTTTCCTCCGGCGCTTACCCGGTCACTGTAAGTATCGGCAATCTCACCTTCTACTTTAAAATGAGAAAGATCTGATATTATAGCCACCTGTCCGCCTTGAGAAATCTGAGCTCCAATTTGATTATTGATAAAAGTAAGAATGGCTTTTCGTGGAGAACGAATCCGTGCATCATCAAGAACACGTTTTGTTTCGGCCAGTGATTTACGGAAGATATTGAAATCGAGCTGCTGAACTTTCAATTCGGCAGCCGCAATCTGACATTCATTGTTATATTGTTGTTTCAGTTGTTCAAGTTCCAACTTAGCAACATTATAGCTAAGTTCGGCTTGTTTTACTTTATCGGTTGTGCCGGCACCCAGACTATCCAGATAATGCTCATTACGAAGTTCCACCTTCATGCGGCTGAGTTTCATGGCAGATACTTTTATCTGCATGTTCATATCACTAAGCTTAGTTTTATTATTAACCTTCAGTTGTTCCAGCTTATACTTACGCATCTGTTCTTCATCCAGAAGTTTATTATAATCTGTTTCTGCACTTTGAAGATCGAGCTTCAGGATAGGTGTACCTACATCTACAGAATCGCCCCCCTTTTTATAGACTTCAAGAATTCTGGAGTTGATTGGAGAATTAATAATCTCTTCGAATGCCGGAACCACTTTACCCGAAGCACTCACAGACACTTCTATAGTTCCCTTTTCTACTTTAGAAAAGACCAAATCTTTTCTATCGACTCCTGCTCGCATAAAAGAGATTAAAGCAACAACTAGAATTACTGAAACTATTCCGATTAAGGAAAACTTGATTATTTTCTTTCTACGTTCTTTAAGCTGAACATCTTTTGGAATTTCTCTGTCCATAAAATACGAATGTTTACATTTTATATGAACATAGTAGTCAAAGTACGTGCCAAAGT
>Ga0183095_11357_pt1 | contig 9787 bp, 10 predicted proteins | sample BioMet4_FD_130346 | JGI IMG/M metagenome (GOLD analysis project Ga0183095, IMG submission 130346) | Microbial communities from bioreactor (seeded with sewage sludge) at LBNL, California, USA - Biofuel metagenome 4 (v2) (version 3) | ecosystem: Engineered > Bioreactor > Anaerobic > Unclassified ...
AACCGTTTGTCCGATTATTTGTTCCTTTTATCCCGAAAACAGAATATAAATATAAATCGCAATGAAATATTTTGGGATAATACTTGCAAATGAGATTATTTATTATACTTTTGCGGGAAAATTAAAACACGAGTTTAGTAATCATTTTTAATACTAACAGTTATGTATTGGACGTTGGAATTGGCATCTAAACTGGAAGATGCACCTTGGCCTGCAAGTAAGGACGAGCTTATTGACTTCGCAATGCGCTCTGGCGCACCGCTTGAAGTTATTGAAAATCTTCAGGATTTGGAAGATGAAGGTGAGATATATGAAAGTATAGAAGATATTTGGCCGGATTATCCCAGCAAAGAAGACTTCTTCTTTAACGAAGAAGAGTACTAAAAACTTATTAAAGGAAGGAATTTTGAATTACCTTCCTTTTTTGTTGACTTATTCTTCATTATCTGTTTTCGTATTTCTTTTTAATTTTTCTTCAGGAATACAATTTATTAACCTTTTAGCAGTTAATTAAGGTAGGTGTTTACTTTGATTGATACGCTTCGATGAATTTAATAAAATACTTTTTATTTTGTTTCGCTTTGCTTTGCTCTCTTTCCGTCAAAGCACAGTTCGACGTGCAGTTTAGTCAGTATTGGGCGGTGACCGGATATTACAATCCCGCCTATGCCGGGCAAACCGACAAACTAATTATTACCGGAGCCTACAGTCAGCAATTAATGGGGTTTACCAATGCCCCGAAATCAATGTTTTTTGCTGCCGATATGCCTGTTAAATTCTTAGGAAGTAAACATGGTGTAGGCGTAACTCTTTTTAATGAAGGTATCGGCCTTTTCAGAAATCAGATAGTTGGCTTGCAATATTCTTATAAAAAGCAATTGGGTAAAGGACAAATGGGTGTTGGCCTGCAGGTTGGTGCATTAAATTTATCTTTTGATCCGACAAATATCAACTTAGGCGACCAGACCAATGACGACGCTTTCCCTGCAACATCTGTTTCCGGAACAAGTATGGATGCAGGCGTAGGTCTTTATTATACACATCCTCAATATTATGGCGGTTTATCTGTCACTCATCTTTCTGCTCCAACTGTTTTGATGGGCGAGAATAACAAGTTTAAAGTGGATCCTACTATTTATTTAACGGGAGGATGCAATATAAAAACGAAAAATCCGTTAATTTGGTTACAGCCATCATTCTTGTTGAAGAGTGATTTAGTATCTACAAAAGTAGATTTTACGGGACGAATGTTCTACAACTATAACGAAAAGACTCTTTATGGAGGACTCTCTTACAGTCCTGCAACATCAGTCACGTTTTTAGTTGGAACAAAAATAAAGAATATTACTGTAGGCTATGCTTACGAAATGTTTACGTCGCAGATAGGGATTGGAAGCGGAAGCCACGATCTGTTTATAAATTATTCGACTGATATAAACTTTTCGGGACACAGTAAAAACAGACATAAAAGTATACGTATTTTATAAGATTATGAAAAAACTCTTATTCATAGTTAGTTTAGTAATAACAGTTGCACTAATTTCATGCGGTGCCCCTGTGGGAGAGTCTTCTTCCGGAGGAGAGCTGACCGGCATAAGTGCAGTGGCGTGGGATGAACCGGCACCTTATGGTATGGTGCTGATTAAGCGGGGATCAGTAAAGGTAGGCCCAAGTGAAACCGATAGCCTTTGGGGCAAGTCTGTTCCGTCTAAAGATATATCTGTAGATGCTTTCTGGATGGACGAAACAGAAGTGAGCAATTCCAAATATAAACAGTTTGTATTTTGGGTAAGAGACTCTATTATCCGTGAACGTCTGGCAGATCCTGCCTATGGGGGAAACGAAGTATATAAAATAACTGAAGACAGATATGGCGATCCTGTAAAACCTCATCTCAATTGGGCAAAACCTATTCCATGGAGAAGAGCTTCTGAAGAAGAGCAGGCTGCTATTAACAGTGTTTACAAAACTCATCCGATTGATGGAACAAGGATGCTTGATGCCGACCAGATGAATTATTATTATGAAGACTTTGATTATACTCAGGCTGCGCTTCGTAAAAACAGATTAAATCCGGCTCAAAGGAATAAGAATACAGATGTTCCGGTGAATTATGATGAAGTGGTAATGATATCTAAAGATACTGCATATATTGATGATGAAGGACGAATTGTGAATAGGACAATTACTCGCAGACTTTCATCTTTATATGATTTTCAGAATAGTTATATCGTGAACGTTTATCCGGATACAACTTGCTGGGTGAACGATTTCCGAAATTCCTATAACGAGCCTTATATGAAGCTCTATTTTAGTCACCCCAGTTATAACGACTATCCTGTAGTTGGTGTATCGTGGGAACAAGCAAATGCTTTTTGTGCATGGAGAACTAATTATTTGTTAGCCGGCCTTCGTGGTGCTGCCCGCTATTTACAACGTTATCGTTTACCGACCGAAGTGGAATGGGAATTTGCAGCAAGGGGTAAGGAAGATAATGCTTATCCGTGGAAAGGAAAAGATACAAAATCGGATGAAGGTTGTTATTATGCAAATTATAAACCGGGTAGGGGAAACTACACAAAAGATGGAAATCTGATATCAACAAAGGTGGGTTCTTATTCTCCTAATTCAAATGGTTTATACGATATGGCAGGTAATGTTTCTGAATGGACTTCTACTGTTTATACAGAAGCAGGAGTATTGTCCATGAATGATATGAATCCCGAACTAAAATACAACGCAGCGAAGGAAGATCCTTATGTGATGAAGAAGAAAACCGTTCGTGGCGGATCCTGGAAAGATGTGGCTGCTTATGTACGATCTGATGCACGTTCTTATGAATATCAAAACGAAAGTAGATCTTATATAGGTTTCCGCTGTGTGAGAACTCAGGTTGGTTATAATAAAAAAGGCAGATAACTATGATGAACAATATTAAAAAGAGAGGGCCATTCCACCGATTGCAGGATTTTATGGCTAGCTATAAAGGAAAAGTTTTACTCAACTATGCTTATAGTTGGGGTGCCTCTATTGTAATTACCGGTGTGCTGTTTAAGCTAACCCATTTGCCGGGTGCAAACATGATGTTGTGGATTGGTATGGGTACTGAAATATTAGTATTCTTTATCTCTGCCTTCGATCGTCCTGCCAAGACATATAAATGGGAGAGTGTGTTTCCCAATATAAAAATATCAGGTACTACTTATGCTAAACGAAAAGAATGGCCGGATGCTGATAATGGTATCGAAGAATCTAAGATTCCAGATGTTGTTCAAGAAGCTATCAACCAGTCTGCAGCTAGAAATGTTTCAGGTGATGTAGTATCGCAACCTATCTCTTCCCGAATTGTTTCGGCATCTGCACATGTAAGTTCTCAGAATACTCCCGCTGGTGTGCAGGTACAAAGAGTAGCGTTTCCTGGTGGTGCTCCTGTTTCTGGTGGTGAAGACTGGGCGTCAATAATTAGTGGTGAAGTAGCTGCTAATTCTCCTGAGGTGGCAGATGCTACTACTGTATATCTGACAAAATTGGAATCAATGGCAAATACATTGGAACGTTTCAATTCAGCTACCAATGCTTTGGCTGAAGTATCAGATACTCTGTTGAAATCTTATAAGAGTATTAGCGATAATTCGGATTCTATCACTACAAACTCGGCTGGATATGTAGATCAGATGCAATCCTTGAATCGTAACCTGATGGGATTAAATACAATTTATGAAATTCAATTAAAGAGTATCAGTTCTCAGATTGATACCATTGATAAAGTAAACGTTGGTTTGAAACGCATCAAAGAGATGTATGAAGGATCGACAGGTAATAGTGAGAAGTTCAATGAGGAAGCCGAAAAAATGGCACAGCAAATGGAAGAATTAAACAAAGTTTATGCTCGCATGCTGAAGGCTATGACGGTGAACATGAACAATCAACAACAATTATAAACAAGTAGATAGATATGGCATCAATCGGACCGGAGTCTCCACGGCAGAAGATGATAAACTTGATGTATCTCGTCTTGATGGCTTTGTTGGCTTTGAATGTTTCTTCAGATGTGCTCAATGGTTTTTCACTTGTAGATGAGAGCTTGAACAGATCAACTGCTAATTCCACGAAACAGAATAAGTCCTTGTATAAAGATATGTCTGATTTTCTGGAAAAGAACCCGGAAAAGGTACAGGAATGGTTTAATAGAGCGCAGTATGTTCGGAAAATGTCGGACTCTCTTTATCAGTATGTAGATGAACTCAAATTAAAAATAATAAAGGTTGCTGATAGTGATGCTAATAATTTAGCGGAAGTCAGAAATCAGGAAGATCTGGAAGCGGCTAACTTTGTAATGTTAGCTCCAGTTACCGGGCAGGGCAAGAAACTGTACAATGCGGTTAACAGATATAAAAAAGCTATTCTGACAATGGTTGTGGATAGTACGCAGAGAAGAATTATAAGCAGTAATCTTAGTACAACTGTCCCACGTAGGGCTACTACTATTGGTAAGAACTGGCAGGAATATATTTTTGAGAATACTCCTGTGGCAGCTGCAGTAACTTTACTTACTAAACTGCAAAATGATATACGTTATGCTGAAGGTGAGGTTCTTCATACTTTAGTAAAGAATATAGATGTAAGAGATATTCGTGTAAATGAGGTGAATGCTTATGTTATTCCTAATTCGCAAACCATTGTTCGTGGAGGTAAATTCAGTGCCCAGATTATTCTGGCAGCAGTCGATTCCACTCAAAAACCGTCTATTTATATAGGAAACAAATTGTTGCCTGGTGCTCGTAATGGCTTGGTTGAAACTATTTGCAATAATACAGGAGAGTTTAACTTAACTGGTTATCTGGAATTGAACAGAGGTAATGGAGATATATTGAAACGTAATTTCTCTCAGAAATATACTGTGATAGATCCATCGGCTACGGTATCGGCTACCATGATGAACGTGCTTTATGCAGGGTATGATAATCCGATGAGTGTATCAGTACCTGGAGTGGCAAATCAAAACGTGCAAATGAACATTGCGAATGGTAATGGAACATTAAGAAAAGTTCCGGGAGGATATATTGTTCGTCCTTCAAGGATTGGGCAGACAGATTTTGCTGTAACTGCCAATGTTGGGGGAAGAAATCAGGTAATGGGCCATTTTGTATATCGTGTACGTCAGTTACCAGATCCAATGCCGTTTATAGAATATGGTAGTGCTGATAATCCTAAAAGATATCGTGGAGGGACTGGCTTCTCTAAAGCTCTTCTTATGGGTACTGACGGTATTGTTGCAGCTATCGACGACGGGCTGTTAAATGTAAATTTCCGTGTTCTCAGCTTTGAAACTGTATTTTTTGATAATATGGGGAATGCTGTTCCGGAAGTTTCGGCCGGTAGTAAATTTTCGGCAAGACAAAGAGATGTCTTCCGTAAGTTGTCTCGCGGAAAAAGATTCTATATTTCGAGGGTAAGAGCTGTTGGGCCTGATGGTATTGAGCGCTTGCTCCCAACAACTCTGGAAGTAATTGTTAATTAATAAAAGACGAAGATATGAAACGCTTTATATGTATCATGGCTTTTCTTTGCACATCACTTGGCATGTATCAGGTAGTTGCGCAACCTAAAGCGCGTAAAGCTAAACAAGAGGTTAAGGAATCAGCTCCGGTTCTATCTGTAAGAGCACAAACTCAGTATACCGGTCAACTTGATATGCCTGAGGAAGTGGTTTGGAAACGTGAAATTTACAGAACGCTTGATCTTAAGAAGGAAAAGAATACTGCCTTGTATTATCCTGTGGAACCGATGGGGGATAAAATGAATCTTTTTACTTTAATATTTAAATTGATGGCAGAGGGAAAGATTCCTGCTTACGAATATCGTCTAGATGGCACAGAAGTATTGACCAGTGATAATAAAGTAAAATTTAAAGATGTACTCGACCGTTTTCATATTTATTATCAGATAAAAAAAGACACGCAGAGTAAAGATACTCTTTTTACTTTTGATAATAGTGATATACCCAGTAATGAAGTTCTCAGTTATTTTATAAAAGAAGTTTGGTTTTTTGATCAACATTCATCAACCTACAATTCAAAGGTGGTAGCAATTTGTCCGGTGCTTCATCGTAGTGGTGATTTCTCTATGGAAGTAACTAAATATCCTATGTTCTGGTTAAACTACAGTGATCTTAGTCCTTATCTGGTTCGCATGAATGTGATGACTAGTAATTTGAATAACACTTTTAATATAAGTCTGGATGATTATTTTACTACTCGTCAGTTTAGTGGGGATATTTATAAAACTACCAATATGATGAATCAGACTCTCGCACAGTATTGCACTACCGATAGTGCTATGGTGAAAGAGCAGAAAAAGATTGAAGGTCAGCTAAAAGCTTTTGAGGAACATTTATGGGAAAGTGATTCAATCTCACAGAAAGATATTGCAAGCAAGAAAGCATCTTCTACAGTCAAAGCAAAATCGATAAAGAGTTCTAGAAGGAAAGCACAGGCTGTATCTGAAGTGAAAGTTAAGAAAGAAAAGTCTTCTCCAGCTTCTGCACCCAAAGCATCTGTTCGCCGTCAAAGAAGATAATAATTTGATAAGTATCTGCTACCTGCTACAGTTTATAACTTATTTTGTTGATTTTTAGTAAGATAAATTAGTGGAAGATAAAATAGCGTTACGATTTATCTGCCACTAATTTATTATATCTGCTACTCTTTTTATGTATAAAGAACCTAAACTTTATCTTTTATGAGGAACTCCGTATTCTTTTGCACTAATGCTGTCAATAGGAATCTCCCAGATCTTTACATTCTTTACTGCAGGATCTGAATATTCAAAGGTTTTATCAGAATACTGTTTCATAATGATATTAAGTGCATATCGTTTATCCTCTAAATTCTCTATGAAGTGAACCTTTCCTCTGCAGATAACACTTTTTGCTTTCATGCGATAGCTGCAAGCAACCTGCGGGTGTTGAAATACCAATTCGTGATCAATACTGAAAGTTATGCAAACATTGTTGTTATGATTTAGTATATCAATAGAATGTCCTGTAGGACCAGAGTGCAGATAAATTACACCGTCCTGATACCCAAAGTTCATGGGGATTACATACGGATTGTTTTCACTATCAACCATTCCTACATAACAAATATCACATCTTGAAATTATTTCTTCTACTTTTTCTTGTTCGTCTAATACTACTGTCTTCATTCTTTTATCTCGTTAGTTTGTTTTGTCCAATGTACTTTTGCCAGCTCAAATCCATTATTTACCAATCGATAAACGATGGGGCGTAATTCTTCATTGTCAATTATTGGTTTGCGATAAAGAATCCATAAATTGGATCTTGAAGAGTTTGAAACTACAGCCCATTGGTAATCCTCATCTAAATCGATAACCCAGTAATCACCTTTAAATGGCCAATGGAACTGAACTTTAAGTTTTGCATTTCCGCTATTTGGTACAATAAAAGCTTTACCCTTAATTTCGCCATCTTTATTTGATTTTTTGTATCTGTTGATAACTTCCAGATAACCATCTTTTTGAATGTATTCTGCAGAAACATTAGTGGCGCCTTTCTCATACCAGTGTTGGTAACGTCCAATTTCGTACCATACTCCGGCATATCTATCTATTTCAACATAGGGAACTGCTTCGATTGTTTTTTTTCGCTTCATTTATTTAATAAAACTTAATACGTAAGTAACAATTTTATGGAAAAAATGTTTTCTAAAATTAGAAAGAATTATTCAACCATCGCAAAATCAAGCTGTTTCTTTTCAATGTTTGCACGGGCAACTTTTATTGTTATAGAATCTCCTAAACTATATGTTCTGTTTTTCTTACGTCCCCTTAGACAATAATTCTTTTCATCAAATTCATAATAATCATCATCCAGATCGCGGATAGGAACCATTCCCTCGCACTTATTCTCATTAAGCTCTACATACAATCCCCATTCAGTAATGCCCGAAATAACTCCGTCGTAGATTTGTCCAAGACGTTCGCTCATAAATTCAACTTGCTTGTATTTTACTGAGGCACGTTCTGCATTAGCAGCAATTTGTTCCATGTCCGAACTATGAACACAAAGCTCTTCGTACTTTGTTTCCGAAGCTGTTCTTCCTCCTTCCAGATATCTGGTTAATAAGCGATGAACCATTAAATCCGGGAAGCGGCGGATAGGTGACGTGAAATGAGTGTAATAATCGAAAGCCAATCCGTAATGTCCAATGTTGTGAACAGAATATTTTGCTTTCTGCATTGCACGTATGGATACTGTTTCAATTAGATTCTCTTCATTCTTCCCTTGAACATCATCTAACAGGTGATTAATTGATTTTGAAATATCAGTCTTTGTTCCGCTAGTACGAAGCTTATATCCAAAACGGGCAATAAACTGAGATAAATTATCCAGTTTGTCAGGATCAGGAAGGTCGTGAATTCGATAAGGAAGAACCTTTGGATTCTTACCAGCCGGAACTTTTCCAATTTTTTCTGCCACAGTTTTGTTAGCTAATAACATAAATTCTTCAACTAACTTATTTGCATCTTTAGAGTATTTGAAATATACACTGATTGGTTTTCCCTTTTCATCTATTTCAAATTTTACTTCGTAACGATCAAAGTTAATAGCCCCGGCACTATATCTTTTTTCACGAAGAATCTTAGCGATGCGATCCATAGCCAAGACTTCTTCCTTATAATCACCCTCTTGTGTTTCTATAATATTCTGAGCCTCTTCGTAGGTAAAACGGCGATCAGACTTGATTACTGTATGAACTATACGTGAATCTTTAACTTCTCCCTTATCTGTAATATCAAAGATCACAGAATAAGCCAGTTTTTCCTCGTTTGGTCTTAGTGAACAGATGAAGTTACATAAACGTTCTGGAAGCATAGGAATTGTACGGTCAACCAGATAAACAGATGTAGCTCGTTTCTCTGCTTCTTTGTCTATGATACTTCCTTCCTTTACGTAGTGAGAAACATCCGCTATATGAACGCCAATCTCCCAAAGGCCATCTTTCATTTTACGGATGGAAAGTGCGTCATCAAAGTCTTTTGCGTCTTTTGGGTCTATAGTAAACGTTGTAACGTTACGGAAATCTTCACGTTTTGCAATTTCTTCTTCAGAAATTTCTGCAGGAATTTTGTCAGCAGCTTCCTCTACGGCTTTTGGATAAATATATGGAAGTCCAAATTCTGCGAGGATAGCATGCATTTCTGTTGTGTTATCTCCTGCAACTCCCAAAATATCAATAACCTGACCAATAGGATTCTTGGCTTTTTCCGGCCACTCTGTGATTTTTACCACAGCTTTATCACCGGTTTTCCCACCTTTAAGTTTATCTTTTGGAATAAATATATCATTGGCCAGGGTACGGTTTTCTGTAATCAGAAACGCATAAGCTTTGGAAACTTCCAATGTTCCTACAAAGTTTGTATTAGCACGTTCCAAAATCTCAATTACCTCCCCTTCAGCTTCTCTATTCTTGCATTTCGCATAAAAAGCTATGCGCACGCGATCACCATTCATTGCATGAGCGGAGTTTCGTTCTGCCACAAAAATAGATTCTTCACTTCCATCGGGAATGAAAGAGTTCTTTCCATTACTTTTTCTAAGGAAAGTACCCACCATTTCAGTTCCGCGAGTATTTAATTTATATTTTCCTTTTTCTACTTCACTGATATAATCATCAGAAAGCATTTCGTAAAGAATATCCATGCACAGCATCTTTAGGGGATGTGTGTTCAGATTTAATTCTGCAAAAATATATTTTAAGTTAAG
>Ga0183095_10652_pt1 | contig 9677 bp, 9 predicted proteins | sample BioMet4_FD_130346 | JGI IMG/M metagenome (GOLD analysis project Ga0183095, IMG submission 130346) | Microbial communities from bioreactor (seeded with sewage sludge) at LBNL, California, USA - Biofuel metagenome 4 (v2) (version 3) | ecosystem: Engineered > Bioreactor > Anaerobic > Unclassified ...
TGGACGAAGTTTCCTGATAAGACAAGTCAAAGAGTGTTAAAAGCGAAAAGTCATGGTAATCGTGAAACGTCGGATGCTTATCGGGATAGGGCGCATAGTCCTTTTCCATCTGCAAAAATCCACTGCCGCCTTTTTCCATTAATCCTGCCAGAGAGAACATTTCGCAGATGGCGAAGTTACGCCGAATGGAGGGAATGTGGTTCCAATCGTATTCTTCGGCATCTCGACTTAAGAGACAGGATCCCGGCGAAGAAATTTCCAAACGGTCAGAGAACAAACTAACGGCAATTTGCGTCCCGGAAATCGAATAGTCACGATGGGCTAAGGCATTGATCAAAGCTTCATCAATGGAGGTTGGGGGATAAGAGATAATCTCATCTTGGCCTCCGTTAGCGTTCTTCCGAAAACCATGGCGGATATTTTTCGCGATGAATGCCTTCATAAAACGATAACCGCCAATGAGATTGCCCAAATAATCCCCCTGGTCCAAAACGCCAGCGTTTTTATCAAAACCTCCATAAAAACGACAATAAATCGCCGTGTTTTTATCTTGGCAGGCATCAGCAAATAAGCTGGCTCCGAAGCTCAGTTTCCCATCTTCTCTAACGACCCCGGCATCCACCAGGGCTTTATCCGTGGGTTGCTTGTGGTCACCCCGAAATTCTTTGCAGGCGGCAAAGTAAGAAGAGAAAGCTTTCCGATCATAAGAAACATCCAAGATATTGCGATCAAAACCAGCGCTCTTCTTCCTTGAGGAAACCTGAACGATTTCCTCTGGCGAAGCGGGAACGCTTTGCCCATCCTTGCGAATAAAAACGATCTTGTTATAATCGCCGTTATTGTAGACGACCATTTGTTCGGAGCTTTCGATTTCGACGGCAAGAACGAATTTCTTAAGCGTGTCGTCGATGTTCCTTGGCAAAAAACGATATTTCACCATCCCCATCAGGTGACGCTCATTTTCTTGGTGGATCAAGAGTTTAGTTTGGTCGACTTCCTCATAGCTCAAGCCGCCGATGACGCCATCGTCATCGGCCCCGATGAAAATGGTTCCACCATCTTCGTTGGCAAATGCCGCTAGGCTTTTTCCCCAGTTGATCGTTTTTTCTTTATCGAGACGAGATTTGAACTCATAATCCAAATCCTCAAACAAAACATCCTGATAGAGTTCTTTGATGTGCATTGTTTTCCCTCCGCCAATAGTATAGCAAAAACGAAGTTACTTTTTCCTACTTTTTCCTACTTTTACCTACTTTTACCTGTTATAAAAATTGGCTTCATTCACAAAAGTTTTAAAACAATAACTAAGATTATTTAATAGTATTTATCTATATTTTTTACCGAATAAATTTTTAAAAAAATGGTATAAATTTCCATCGAATTTCTCAAGTTACTTTTTCCTACTTTTTCCTTCTTTTTCCTACTTTTACCTCAAGCGGGTAGCCCCATTTCAGTCTTGAGGATTATCCCTCACTAATCGCTCCTCTTTTTGTAATATCACCAACAAAAGGGGCTTCTTTTTATTCGGCCTTCCAAAGATAAAAATCCAGCTTCTTCTCGTCGCTGAGATTCTGGTACTCTGGGAAAAGACGGTCAAACTCCTCAATGCAAGTTCGGCCTACTCCGCTTTGAAGATAAGCCTCAACGGTTTGCTCCAATTCGCTATAGAGGCGGATGCATTCTCTTTGATGGGCTTCGAAGGAGAGCCAAAGATCTAAATGGATCCTCACCGCTTTTAAGACTTGGCTATCCCAAATCGGGTGATGGGGATTAATCGTATGTAAGAGTTTACTCGCAAACGAAGCCTCCACCGTCTTCTCTAGTCCCCGCGAAGTCCGATGGGGATAAGACGAGATGGCCCTTAAGATCTCTTCATAGGTGATATCTTTCCGATTCTTATTCGCTTCAAGATAGGCGTAGTAATGATTAAGCCAGTCTTCATCCCGACGGACCCGGTAATAGGCGGTATAGTTCTTGCGGTAGTTTAAAAAGATTGGCGAGGTGATATCACCTTTTCGGAGATCATCAATTGTCTTTCGGTACGCTAATAAACCACAACTATTGGCGACGGCGGTAAGCAAAGCTTGCCGCGCATCTCTAATCGGGATGTTCATCTTCGAGTCCTCCTTTAGCTTTTTCTTATTATGAATTAGACTCACGACAAAAAGAAGAACCCTCGCGGATTCTCCCCTTAGAAACGGCTCTTAATCCACTCGCCATTTCTTTTTCTTCAACGCGGTGGCATAGTTTTCCTATGCGCAAGATTCTCTTAACTCTTTTGCCCCTGCTGCTTTTGACTTCTTGTACCCTCAATAAGAACACCTATACGTTAGGCTTCACGGAGGGGGAGTTTACTCTTAATCTTTTAACGTATAATGGCAAAGGCAATTATGCCTTAAGCGCGGGCAGCGCCACCTTAAAAGCAATCCCGAGCAGTTCGTATTCTGCAAACAACAAAAACCAGATTCAAAACTACCACGATCTTTTAACCTATGACTTCACCTTCCTCTTAACGAAGAAGGATGCCACGGTGGTGTCTTTGCCCTTAAGGGTATCGACGGATAAAATCACCTCGGCGGATAACGTCTATTCCTTCAGTGTCGCGCCCAGCGACAACCCTTTCGAAAGCGTTGCGCTTAATGGTTCCTTCCAATTCTTTGCCAATTACTTCACCCTGACCTTGGCCTTGCCCAGCGACCTCAAAGCCACCTTCACCGCCCCTCTATTAAACGGCTGATCCATTTTGAACGCCATCCGCATCAAGAAAGATCGTCAATTGATCCTCTTCTCAAAAGCTAAAAAAGATCATTTGCCATCGAACTATCTTATTGCAAAGATGTTGTTCGTTTTGTTTTGTTGATGTCAACAATTGATTCTATTTTTCTTGATTTATAACCATATTTCGGCGTAATGTTAACTTATTAAGGGGGACATGTGGTTATGTCCAAGGGCCGTTACATTTTTGTTTGCGCTTTAGCGACACTTTCTTTAGTCGGCGTGACGATGGCATGCGAGACTCCCATGATGTTCAAAGCCGAAGAGACCCCGACCTCTTATAGCAAAAGCGTCACGCTCTTGCCTTCGATGCTCCATAACTATGTTCAAAACGAAGACTATACGGTGACTGTTGGGGGCTTAACGTTAACTCTTGGTGGCTATGTCCGCAATGTGGATGGCTACATCAGCATTGACACCGGCGAAGCAATGGGCAGTATCACTTGGCCTCATTACGTCACGACTTCTGGAGCCCACGGGATTGGCTATAACAACATGCGCTTTGGGCCATCGCGAAGCAGCGCCTACGAAAAGAACATGAAGATTCGGGATTACGATACGGGGGTCGACAATAGCGCCACTTACGTCGACAAAACTGGCGCTCTCTTGACGGATGGCCCTCTTGACATCAGCCTTCTCGGATCACACACCTATTATTCTATTGCATCCATCGCTTCTTATGCTGGGATTTCTTGCGCTTTCGAATATCTCACTGCTTCTTATACCTGTTCGTCGAACTAACGTTGCCCGACTACCCCTAGCCGGGGTTTAAGACCTAGCAATAACCCCGTTAGGTCTTTTTCTTTTATGGAAGAACGTCATTCAAAATTCAAGCACGTTTTGCAGGCGATAATCCAAAAGAAGGCCGGATTTGCACTCTTTCTTAATCAACCAAAAAAGCGTCCCCCGAACGACAGGGAGGCGCTTCAAGATCGAAATAAGAATAAGGATTAGCAAGCCCAATTAACGGTAAAAGACTTGAAGTGAGCGGCGCCGGTGGTCACATTAGCTACGATTTTGAATGCCACAGTCTTCACATTGCTGAGGCCCGTAACACTAACGGTTGTGCCACTCACCGTGTGAGTGTAGGGAGTTCCCGTTCCCAAAGTCCCGGTCAAACCTTCATAAGTCAAAACCGTGGCTCCAGCAGTGAAAGTCATCGAATTGGGATAACCTGTGAAACTAATCGTACAATTGGTTCCATCCGCATAGCCTGCACTTTCCGCAATTGTTGAAACGCTGGTAATGTTAATTGCCGAGACGAAGAAAGTGGCAACCGCATCGACCTTAGCCGCATCCCAAACGACAATGCAGTCATAAACTCCCGGATTGTTCTTTCGCTGAGTGCCTAACTGCAAAGTGCCTTTATCCGCATCAAGGCAGGTCGTTGCGGTCATCATGCCACCATGAATCTCACCGACATTGACATTGTCAGTGAACGAAGTGGCAGTTGACGCGCCATCGCAGAACGTGAATGTTTTCGCTGTGGGCGTATCCGTCGCGAGAGTGACTTTGCCTCCCTTAAGGAAGTCCCCCATAAAGACAACACCGAGGGCTAAAGAAGCGGCAGCGACGAGAACGGCTAATTGAGTGGTTTTCTAATTTTTATTCATGAGATAGTTTCCTGATACTTCGCTATTTTAGTCGGGGAGCGCCACGTTTTCACGGAAACCGTGAAAAACACCTCTTTGCAGGATCGAAATCCCGGCGGAAAAGACGCAAAGAACGAAGGGCTTGAAAACTGACTCTCCCCCCGATGAGAGAAAGTTTTACCCCCGTTTAAGGAAATCGGCCATATAAATCGGCAAATAGATCTTGTTGCCTTTTACCTTCAGATTTTCATTCGCGAAAATAAAAGCTTGGGGAATGGCGTAACCTTTGTGGGATAAGAGGTTGTCCAAGGCGGAGTGTCTTTCAAAATCCTTGCCCGATTTCACTTCAATCGGTAGAACATCCCCTTGCCATTCGACGAGGAAATCGACCTCGCCCTGCTTCTTATTGTTGTAATAATAAAGTCGATCAAAACCATGTGAGCGAAGCAAGCTGGCGACCACATTCTCATAGATGGCCCCGAAATTGATATCTTTCTCATCATTCAAAATCTTGTTCTTCACCGTCGAGTCCATATAAAGATAGGTCAATAGGCCTGAATCCTCGTCAAAGAGTTTCAAAAGGCGGCGGTTAACCCCGATCCTTAACGGAATTGTCGGTTCATCGGCCGTATAGGCTGGGATCGCCACCCCGGCATTCACGAGCCAAAGAAAGGAATCCTCCACGATCTCGTGATTGTTCTTGTTCTCTAACGGGCCAATGGTAAAACGCTTGTTCTTCTTGTCGAGTTCCTCCGGAATCGCATCATAAATCTGCAGGACATAGAGTTTTTTGTCTTTGGGGGCGTACTTGGTGATATCCCGCCGGTTGTACATCTCGATGTTCTGGTGTTCCAAGGCGACCATGTTCAAATCGTTGTGGTCGATATAGCTTTGCACTGCGGCGGGCATCCCGCCAATCAGGACGTATTTCCTAAAGAGATCCATGAATTTCGCGTGAATGTAATCACCGACCGGGATTTTCTTCGTGAAACAATCTTTCACATTGGCGACGACGTCTTCGTTGACGCCGTTCGCCCAAAGAAACTCCTCGAAATCCAAGGGGTACATCGTGAAAGAGGTCATGTAACCCGTTGGCCAGGAAACCGCATCGGTGATGGTGACACCCAATAAGGACCCCGAAAGAATGTAGCGATAAGAGCCCTCCATCACAAGGAACTTCATCAAAGTGACAAGGTCGAACTCGCTATGGGGAATCTGATGCTCATCCATGTAGATGTAGATCTGCTGGATCTCATCCAAGAAGATGATAGTCTCGCCCTTAATCAGTGGGCGATCGATAATCGTCGAGAGATTAAAAAGAAAGGATTTGGCGTCCTTGCTTTTGATGATTTGAGGAATGGCATCAAGCTGGGCAACGAAATTCAGATAGACATAACTGCTACTCTTGCTTTTGGCGAAGGCCTCAAGAGCGTAGGTTTTACCCACCTGTCTTGCCCCGTCAACAAAAAGAGCAGTTTTCCCTTTCCACCAAAGTTCGAGTTTTTCTTCGATTTTCCTTTTCAGCATCTGCCCATCCTCCGGCATCATTTTACTCCAAAAAGGAAATTTTCCAACCCTATTTTTATTCATTTTAGGAAATTTTCCAACATTGTTTTTATGCTTTTCAGGAAATTTTCCAACATTTTAATGTGTAAAAGATCAAAAAGAGATTCCGATCACCTAAATCTCGAGAAAAGCACTTTTTAGGGCAAAAACGTCTTTCGCCGGTCTATTAATAAGTGGAGGCACAATAATGAAAGATCAAAAATTCAAAGTCATCCCTTGTCGAAGAGAGACTCCCCTATTTGATATCAATGTCTCGCCCTAGAGCCACCGCATAAGTTCCCACGGATTCACCCTCCGTCAAAAGGATGGGTTCCTCCCCGCTTCAAAGAGGATGAGGATTATACACAAATAGACACACAATTTGATTTAGTGTGTTTTGCTATGTCCATCAAAGCCGTTCGTTATCTATTCCCCAAAACGGTTTCCTCGTGACAATTACAAAGAGATCATCAAAACCACCCCAAGTTTTCTTCTTCCCTCGACGCCAACAAAATTGCTGCCTATACCCAACATTTCAAAAATGGCGAGCATCCGCTTCGCCAAATCCTAACAGAAGTTTTTTAATCGTCACCAGCTCGAAAGAACCTCAAGCTGATTTTGAACTAAAAATACTAATCAGCGAACTGCTTCTAACTTTTCCCAGTCCACCCTTTAAAGAATTGTCTCGCCTTAAGGATGGTGATTTTGAGCATTATCAATATTCACGATAAGTCACCAAAAAATCGACTTACCGCGATTATCTCTCCGTTCATCAAACACTGTTGGAGTTTTAAAAATTTTTCTGTTCTGAACCTTTTGAGAGAGAATAATTCACTATAGTTAACGTTTTTATTGTTTTCATTAATTGTTGTTAATATAATTGAAGAAGGATAATTATGGATAAGACTCTTTATGTTTATGACGCTTCCGAAGGAACAGACCGTTTCATCGGCTGTCTTGATTCTTCTTTCATTCATGGTAAAGAAGTCTTTTCATTTTCATACGACCCGTCTTGGCTCGAAAGCGGACGAAAAGACCTCTTTCCTGAGCCTTATCTATTCCCTTTTTCTGGTCGGCAATACGCCAAATCCGGCACCTTATTCGGAATTTTCACGGATTCTTGTCCTGACCGGTGGGGCCGCACATTATTGCAACGACAGGAAGCTCTTTTATCCCAAAAGGAAAAACGACTGCCCCGCGCGTTAAACGAAAGCGACTATCTTTTGGGCGTCAATGATGCCCTTCGCATGGGATCTTTGCGTTATAAAACGTCGCTAACGGGCCCTTTTTTGAGTAACCCTTCAAACGAAAGTATCCCTCCCCTCGAACGACTTGCGCTCCTTGAAGATGCCGCTTTCGCCCTCGAAGAAGGAAAGGAGAACGCGAAAGAACTCCACGAGCTCCTCTCGCCCGGCTCTTCTTTGGGCGGAGCCCGGCCTAAAGCCAATGTCCAAACGGAAAACGGTGAACTTTGGATTGCCAAATTTCCACGAAAAGACGACGATTACGATCAATCCCTTTGGGAGATGGTTGCCTACGAACTAGCCCAGCGGCTGGGAATTGAGTTCGCTCCTTCCCTGTTAAGGAAAGATTCCCGTTACGGCTCAACCTTCTTAACGAAGCGCTTCGACCGTGATGGCCAAAAGCGCATCCCTTTCGTGAGCATGCTCGCTCTTTTAGGCAAGAAAGATGGGGAGAGCAGTTCTTATCTTGAAGTGGCGGAATTTCTTCGTACTTTTTCTTCTGATTCCCGCCGCGACCTTCGAGAACTGTGGATGCGAATTCTCTTCAATATCGCTATTGGCAATACCGACAACCATCTCCGAAATCTTGGCATGATTCACGGAGAAAAGGGCTGGCGTCTTTCGCCGGATTATGATGCCAACCCCAACCCCAATTCCCGTCATTTTGCTTTGCCTTTATTTAGCGAAGATGATTCGCTTTCATTTTCTTTATCTCAGCGCCTAGCCCCCTATTTAGGAATCAAAAAGGAACAAGCCAAAGCTGATATCGATTTGGTGAACACTTTGGTAACTTCCTCGTGGAAAAAAATTGCGGAAAATGTAGGTTCCAAAGCCGAAGAGATTTCACTTTTGGCACCAGCTTTCCAGGAGAAAAAATAAAATGGATGAACGTAGCGCGCCTCTTTATCCTTCCAGCTTAAAAATCCTTGCCCAGGTAGGCGAGAACATCACTTTGGCCCGCAAACGGCGTCATCTCACTTTAAAAGCGTTGTCCGAACGGGCCATGATTTCGACAGTTACCCTCTGGAAAATCGAGAAAGGCGATCCTACCGTTGCGATCGGAAGCTATATTCAAGTGCTGCTCGGGCTCGGGCTACAAGAGGATTTCTTACTCTTAGCCAAAGACGACGACTTTGGCCATCTCCTTCAAGACGAAAAACTGCTCAAAAGAAAAGGACAATAAAATCGGGGAATTCAAAACTCGCTTCGCTGATGGCTCTTTGGCAAGACCCCCTTCAAACTCTCATTTTCTTTTCATCCTCGATTTGCCAAATCGAAGGGCTTTTTGCTAAGGATATCGATTAAGCGTTGACCGTGATTGGCGTAGGATAATCGCTTAAAGAAGGAATGACCTCCTCATAGCGGCTCCAGTCAAAAGTGATCATCTTGGTGCTTGTGTGAGTGTTTCCACTAGAGTTGTCTCCGGTTCCCGAAGTAGTGTTCGAGCGGTAAGAAATGGGCAAATAATTGTCGTAGCTGACCTCGGTAGTCCCCTCAGAGAGATAATTGGTGCCGGTATATTTCGACTCCTGGCGAAACGAAAGATTGCCTTTCGCTTTCGAAACGACATCGCGATAAGTCGATTCGCCTTTAATAAGGAGATCATAAGAACTCATCAAAGAAACCTCTTTCCCCGGGCGAAGCGAAGAAAGATAAGAAAATAAGATCGAACGGAAGTAACCGAGTCCCATTAACTGAGTAATAGCCGACATATTCAAATCGGAAAAGAAAGATGACTCATTCGCATTAATCTGGGCCGAAGAAGACCCCGAAGTTCCGCTTTGGAGGAGATAGCACTTCTCTTCCAGGATGACGAAATACTTATCCTCTTCATAACTTTTCACACTGCCACCGTTATGCGTTTCCTTCGTGAGACTATGACCGTGATAATATCCACTCGAAGAAAAGTCGACGGTTTCGCTGCGACTGTAATCGAGGTTGGTCACCTCCAGAGCCAAGTGATAATGTTCGACCTTGAAAATGACATTTCCACTCTCAGGGGAGTACTTCGAAAAATCGCTGAGGGCGTAGGCGATGGCGGATCCCCGTTCATAGAGATCGACCTCTTCGCCGCAACTGGCGAGAAATGGCACGAGAATAAGCGACATCAAGGCTCTTATTTTCATGGTTTGTTTCCTTTTAAGGGGATTATCGCAGGACAAGTGCCAAAATAGCGCTATAAAGGCAAGCCCAAGGGATTTGCTGAATCAAAGCCCTTTTTGCTGGGGATAACGCTCCCTTCACTCCCGAGTCGTCCTAAATGTGGGTGGAGGTAACGGGATAGTTACTTAAGGTTGGGGTCACTTCCTCGTAACGGCTCCAATCCAAGGAACAAGTCGTTTCAGACGCAAAAGAAACCGATTCTGGAAAGAGCGAGGATGGGGCGAACTGACGCGAAGAGGTGGAGTGAAAAGAAATCGGCAAATAATTGTCGAAGCTGACCTGGGCGGTGTCCTGGCTTTGATAAGTCTCATTGGAAACGGTCCGGTCCGACGAAAAGGATAGATTGCCTTCCGCTTTC
>Ga0183095_11654_pt1 | contig 9566 bp, 6 predicted proteins | sample BioMet4_FD_130346 | JGI IMG/M metagenome (GOLD analysis project Ga0183095, IMG submission 130346) | Microbial communities from bioreactor (seeded with sewage sludge) at LBNL, California, USA - Biofuel metagenome 4 (v2) (version 3) | ecosystem: Engineered > Bioreactor > Anaerobic > Unclassified ...
GGGTGGATTTCCCCTGGTCGCTGGCGCTGGGGGCGCGGTTGCTCGGTCTGCTGCCCCCCCGCCTGGCCGATGCCATCCAACGCCGCTATTTTGCCTTTAGCGTGGCCCCTGACGCCGAAACCGCGGGATCTCGGTAATCCCTACCTTTCGTTAGCCAAGGACGACATGCCGTCAAAAGAGCATGTCGCCGAGGGTGACGTATTAATTTAACGCGCCAGAGAAAAAAGACAAAATATGTTCGTCTTTCAAACACTGCGAAGAAAGCTTTGGTGTATCAATTTTTGAATCATTTACTATAATATTTAATATCTCATGAGGCGACGAAACAATGGGAAATGATTGAAACAGATCGTGAGAGTCAGACTGTCCGTTGCACCAAATAACGCCGTTAGATCTAAGCACATTAAGCAGGGTTGGAACACGCCCCAAAAAGAGAGGGCTGTCATTAAATACAATAAGACGCGCTGATGCGAGTACTGCCAGTGTCGTTTTGAGCATCGCTGGCTGTATTATCTTAAACTTAACGGATTCCAATATCTTCTTTTTATGCGAAAGAGAGGTACAGGTAAAACGAGCAACAATAGCTATAATATCAGTTCCGTCAAACTGCTTCAGCAAATGGGCGGTTCTGTTCACAAACTGAATAGTTGTAGCATCCAATGTGTCAAGTAAAAACAATACCGGAAAAGGCTTAGAAAACTTACGCGATAGGTAGTTTTGTTCACTCGCGTTTTGCGAATAGCCAATTTCTGCGTCATCAACCGGTAATATCAAAGACTCACGCTCCGTTAAATCGTCGCCTGATATAAAATCGGTACCATTGTACCCAACAAAATTACCGTTACAGTGTTTTAGTTCTTTTTTGATTGATGTAATAAATTTTGTTGATCCGACAGCTAATAAATTATTATATTTTGCAGCCTTGTTTTTTGCAATGAGTAACAATTCCTGTGAAATATCTTGACAAAATCGGCCATTAATGAACTGCCTACACTCATACCCAAGTCCAAGCGTTCTCAGTATCGAATCCGAAGTAATCCACAAATCAGATTCGACTTCAACAGCTCCAAGATCAACAGCAATACGATTGCATTGCATATGCAAACTTTCACAGCAATTCTTATCAAGAAATGCTGTTCTAATTGTTACAAATTTAGTTGGTCCTGAAAAATCAACCCGCAAGCAAAATCTCCCGTCTACAACTTTTGAGAAATTAAAATCATTACCAGGCGAAGAAAATAATTCAATTTTCGTTTTTTGAAAGGCCACTCCATGAATAATTATCGCTCGCGAGCCAAAGGGCACAGCAATGAGAACTTCATCAGAAAAAAAACGCCAATGTTCGTTTGAAAGCAATGGATTTGAAGCCCCAGAAAGCAGAATTGGTGCAAGAACATCAAATCTGTCTATCGCAGCATTTAGTGCTTGTTTGTTAGATTGCATACAAACGATATTTACTTTGTTTAGTAAAATATTATCGTAAGTCGTTAGTGCGCTTGCATGCAACAAGCATTCTTGATTTTGAGCGGTGATAGTGACATTCTTTATACCGCTCGGAATGCAAGACTTAACATGCATTGCCATCTCTGGGTCAACACCTTGGGCTTCAGCAAGAATTTCAGGTATAAGATTCTTGCAAGACAAAAACTCAACCAGCTTAGCTGCTGAACTAAATGATGTTTGACCAAAAACAAACACACTTTCGCATACAACCAAAATATCACCAATAGATTTTTTATCAATTTCTTCACGAACATGAGCAAGAAACTTTTCAGAAAGAGACCCCCAAGAATACTGTTCGTAAAAGGCATCAATTTTTGGAGTAATAACAGGCTTTGTTTTTGAAAAAGTATTTATTATTTTATCTACTGCCAAGTGGAAGTTAGCTAGAGAAGAAATAAAAAAACCATCCTTTTCATCCAAAAGAAAACCACGTTCACCAAACGCAGTCGTCACGACAGGAAGATCGTGAGAAATATAGTCAGGTATTTTTAAATTTGACCCCCCCCCGCTAACAATCGGGTTGAGGCCAACCGTAGCCTTTGAAAAAATATATGATTTTAAATTATTGCTCACAAATTTTGCAATATAAACATTGCGAGGACAATTTGTAATATTTATTGAATTGCCAACAGAGCCAACAATAACAAAATCAACATCCACAACTTCATGCGCGAGTATATTAACTATAAATTCAGCAGCGACAAGATTTGGGCGGTGGCCACTACCAATAAACACAGCAAAAGATTCAGGCTTAGCGATTCTTTTTTTGGCATTGATTACAAAAACTTTCTGCGTATTTTGAGCTCCTTCCATCAACGAGACAATGAACTTCGCTCGATCGAGATCGCTTTCAATGCAATTTAATCCATTTTCAACTTCTACAGAGGTAGGATAACGACTACAAAGACAACGATACACTGTATCAATAAATACGTCTACCTCAAGATTGTCAAACTCTTCTATGAGGAATATTCTTCGATTGAAAAAGTTAGGCTCACCAAAATGCGACTCATCCTTCAATGCATCTTCAATACTATCGTGCAAACCATGTTGGAGTGGTGCATCAATGCCATTCTCTACAACTATTGTTTGTTTTGATCTCCTGATCCGAAAATATTCTGCATCAGAATTTGAGCAGGCAGCTATCAATTCAGCATTCGCTATAAGAAAATTTTCAGATTTTTCGACATGGTTCAACAATTCATCGCAATTTGGGTTGCATTCGTGTGCATCTCTTTTTAACAAAGTTTCCACATTGTGAGAATCATAAATAAAAGGACGACTAGTAACGAGACGCTCATAGACAGGCACCATATACGGATGGGAGAAGATGATACAATCCGATTCTGCCATAATCAAGCGCGCAAGTTGCAGCCAAAAAATATTATCATCGATATAAAGCGGATAAACTATGTCATCGGTACCATTATACGCCAACCTATTAAAGGATCTTACTTCATTTTTTTGTCTTGAAGTCGCCGGAATTTCAATACAGACAAACCTATCAGACAATAAGTTTATTCTAAAAGAACTCCTTCCAAAAGAAATTGCAATATAAAGCTCATCTTGTTTGGCAGCTTTGTAAAGACCAACGACGCGAGCCTGTCCACCACTATCACTACCTTGTATCGGAAATTCATTCAAAACAATAACACGACGAAGAGAGTCACGCGGAGGTACAGGAGCATTAATTGCTTCAACCAGGGGAGAAACAAGCTCCCGCCAATCCCAAATTTGTTTTGTAGAAGTTCGCAAATTTTCCCGGGCAGTACCATCTGGAGGTGATGCCGATATCTTTTTTATTTCAGATATGAATTGTGGCAGATCCACAATATGTATATTGCTAAGCGTTGTGGGGAAGCCGCGCGCACCAATCTTTGTTGTAATTATTTGAAGACCATGTGCTAAATAATCAGATATTTTTACATTTGATCCTCCCCCAGAAGCCATTGGGTTAAGACCAATAGATGTAGAAAGCAATAACTTGGAAAGATCATTATCGCACAATTTGTCATGCAAAACAACATTTTTACTAATCTCACCATTAACTGACTTACAAACGTCGCCAACAAAATTAAATTGAACATCTTGAACAAAAGGTGCTATTTTATCGTTAATATAGTTCGCGGCTTCAACATTCGGAGCCCAATTGCTACCTATAAAAATTGCGTTCACATGTGTTGGTTCTTTTTCTAATAAAAGCTCAGAGGTTCCAAATCGTGAGATAGATCCATTCGGAATCAAAATAAATTTACTTTCCGGAACACTATAAAGTGCAGCCATTTTTTGTTTGTCTTCATGTGATACAACAACAACATGCTGGGAAAGGGCGCACAAACGAAATTCAAGCTGAGAAATTAAACTCAAATAGGTTGGCCACGCCTCCTCTGGCATATGCTGTGCTATAAGTTCCATCTCACAGTTATAGCTCAAGTACACAATGCGTTTATTTGTAAGATCAAATCCATCAATAAGAGGCAACACACACGGATGCTGCAACAACACGATATTGCAATTGTCCCACTCTTCTTTAACGGCATCTCGGAGCTTTTTATGATAACGTATCGCCAATGCGCAAGACAAACTCGATGAATTAAATTTAGATTTTGCTTTCTTTATTTCTGCATCCCACTTGCAGTATATATTTGTTTTTGAAAATCTCCTTTCTTCAAATGAATCAGAGAACCGAAAGACTTCGTCACGAGTAGAAGGGTACGTCGGAACAAATGAAATAACATTATAATACTTCGACAGGGCATCTAAAACATAAAAGGCACGCTGTTCACCCCCAGACAAAGGCGGGTGGAATGTAGGGAAGTAGTTAAGTGCAATAATATTCCCACCGGAGGTATCAAACATTGAAAGCTCCTTTAAAAATAAAGTTTAATCGGTGATAAAAATAACAATACGCAAGAGCTGTTTACACAAAAACTCCGGTTATTCTTCTTGTATTTCTACATACAAAATTGCAATCGACAGATCTCGTTGATCAGTGCTAGACGGATAAATATCCATTGGACGAACTGTCTGTGGTGAAATGATTGTAAGCACCGAACCGCCGTATTGGGTAAGAAGAGGCTGTTTTATACTCCAACTTAACTTGAAAAATGATTGTGAAGTAATTTTTTCTTCAATTGGAGTAGCCGGTATGCCATCGACAAAAAGTTGTATTTTTTTTGCTATGTTTGTATTTAAAACCATATAACAGTACAGATGAATTACAGCCGGTTTGTCAAAAAATAACGATGTCCACAAGAAACCTTTTTTCCCCATCCACCTAAAACGCTCCCCAGAAGGTGTTCTTTCGAGCTGATGCCAGCCAGAACCGAAGGCTTTATCAGTAGAATAATATCTATCTATTTTCGATGACGAAAGCGCATACAATTTTCCATAAAAATCTTTTGATTTCGGGGCAAGCCCCCCCCCCGAAACTAAAGCACGACGCATGAGCAAAAGGGTATTTTCAAAACTCTGTATAGCTGAGTATTTTTTGACATCCTGCTGTGCCGCTAGGCCAAGTTGACTAGCAAAATCTTCATCATTCGCTAATTTGATAACATTTTCAGCCAGACATTGCGGGTCATCTACGCTAGTTAAAAGAGCATTTTTATTGTGATGGGCAACCAGCGGAATGCCACTCGTGTCCGTTGTCACAACAGGCAAAGCTTCTTCCATAGCTTCAAGTAACGCTTGTGAGCACCCACCCTCATAGCGTGTCGGAAACACGAAAAAATCACTCGCCTTAAGCAACCGTCTAATGTCATTTCGAAAACCTAGCAAGTGAATCCGATCACCCAAGTCCGTATCTGTTAACCAGGCTAAAATATCATCATACATGTCACCGTGCCCAACCCAAAGCAAATGCAAGTCAGGGCATTTTTGGAGGATCTCAGGCGCGGCCGCCATGTATGTATCATATCCCTTTTGATTAACAAGCCTCGCTACGGTAATTGCAATTTTATCCTCATAGGGTATATTAAGCTCATCATGCACGCTAACTTTACAATCCGTACCAATGGCTGGAGACACATCCGGCACAAGACCAGAAAGTCCAATGGGGCCAACTTCAAAACTATCTACTGAAAATGATTTTAAATTCCAATGTTTTTCAATTAATTCTGCGCTAAACCTTGAGTTTGCATACCAGACCTGCCGTGTCTTTTGTGCCCTGGCTACTTCTGGCATTATATAATCGTCATTAGAATATTCTACTGGTACTAACGCAAATTTAACAATTGCCGGGCAGGCACAGTCCGCACATCCGACTATAACGCCTTGACCACGTTTTGGCCATGGCAGTGGGATAAATGCCACATCTGGATGAATTTCTTTTATTAATTCTCGTGTTGCACTTCGTTGCCTACCAGCAAGTTCAGCTGTATCATTTCTTACAAATGTTTCGCTAAATAATACATATGACAACTCATTTTTATTGCAAAGTTCTTTTATAAATTCAGTCTCACTTGTTTCTGCAAATGCAACAATCACTTCCATTGAATATTTATTTTTAAAATACTTTAATGCGGTAAGGGCATTATACTCACACCCACCATGCCCATTTGTCGGCAATATACATAAAATTCTTTCACTCATAGTTACACCTTCTGTGACTTTTTTGAATTTTGCTTTAGTCCTTCCAGACTTTTTGCGGATAACTGCAAAAGAAAAACTGACTATTGAAAAATATTAGTCTTTTCTTTAACAGTTTAGCCTCGAAGTCAGTCCTTCCAGATCAGCATCTATGTGGTTTACCGTTTGCTCGCGAGTTGGCTCCAAAGAGGCGATTATCTTACTGGAGTCCCTCGGAGGATCCGATGCTGGCAGCTGACAAAGATTAGTCAAACGCCTGGAAGCATCTTTCTAACCTTAAGCAAATGTAGCGAAAGCTGCAACAGCCTCACGGATGTGGAGCCTTACTACGTTCATTCATTTATTGAACTGCCTGCGATCAAGCTGGGAGTGACACATTGCATCCTACATCGAGATCGGAGCCACCACTGCGGCAAAATGCTTAAGCCGTTCATCCCTCCGCAGCACCGCACGAACTCTAGCCCGAGACTCTTCTCCATTATTGCCGTCAGGATCGACTCCCGAAGCGCCACCCAGAACTTCCTCTTCTCGATGCTACGCCTGCCTATCCGCCAAGAAACCAACCAAAAAATCCTCAACCGCGTCTCTCGCGCTACCGCCCCCCCATTACCAAGCCATCGCCGCGATTGTCCGGAAATCTCCCGTCAACCACGCGGCCGAAACAGAACAGCCTGCTATGACAAGGGAATGCTGCACGGCATACGAAACATCTGGGCAGCGTGCTTCATGATTCACCGGCATCGGTCAAAGAAGGTTTTCCAGACATTGATCCAGGATTGGCAAGGCATTCTGGTCAGCGACGGCTCTAGCGTTTACGCGAAATGGTGGGGCTGCGTCAAACCTGCCTGGCCCATCTGATCCGTTACGCCAAAGGACTCGCTGAACGAAAAGACCGCGAGATCGCCACGTGTGGCGCCTGGACCCACAAGGAATTGCAGCGGTTGTGTCACATGGCCAAGGCGCCGCCCACAGCCGACGAATGAAACATGTTCTACGCACGTTTCATTCGCCTGGTGCCCAAATACAGCGATCGGCCTGACGCAGCCGCCTCATCGACGCAAGAGATCACCTGTGGTTGCTTCTCAAGGAAGCCGGTGTTGCTCCGACAAACAATCACGACGAACGCCCCCTGCGCTTTGCCGTGCTGTGACGAAAAGCCAGCGTTGGCATCGCCCGCGAGAAAGGCACCCGCCTTGCCAAACGAATCTTGTTCATGCGCCAGGCATGTCGACTTCGCGGCAGCAGAATATTTTTTGTTCTTGAGGCCTTGGCGGCAATGAACAGAGCATTGCGGACAAGGCCTATGGCGCCGACACCAGAAAAGCCAAGGTGGCGCTCTCGCGGCCATCCCCTCCAAGCGGAATCGGCGGCGGCAACACCCCGACAGCACACACCTTTACAAAGAACAGCTCTTGGTTTGAGTACTTTTCTGCAAGCCCAAGGACTTGCTGGTACATCGCGTACCAGCTACGCAAAATTGGCCCGAACCTTTCGTAACCGCTCACAAGGTCAATTTTTGACCTCATGAATCCAGGCGGTTTCTGGACAGGTCCCAGCGAAAAAAGCGGTCATGTCGTCGACGAGAACCGGAAATATTCTCGGTTCTTCCGGGTTTTCCGTGGGTAAACCCACCTACGAGCTGACTGGGTAGAGGCCCAGACCGCCGCAGAAGAAGTAGATGGCGGTCTTGAAGTGGTCCCGGTTCCTGTAGCCGCAAGCCTTCCGTTTGATGGCCATGATCTTGCTGTTCAGCCCCTCGGCCACGCCGTTTGTGATTCGGTAACGACAGAAGGTCAGGATGCCCTCCAGGTGCCGCTAGATCAGCCCGCCCACCTTGCGCATCGGGGCCAACCCTGACTTGTTCACCCACGCCAGCCATCGCTTCACGAAACTCCTGGCCCAGCCCGTGCTCAGGTATTTCCAGACGCCATTCAGACTTTCCTTCATGGCCCAAGCCTTGGCCACCTTCAGGTTCGCCGCCTTCAAGGCCTCCAGGGCTGGCCGATGCTTATCCGGCAGATTCTCCTCGTGGTAGAGCCAGAGGTATTTGGTCCCTTTGAGCCTGTGGTCTTCCTGCCCCATAAGCTCTCGGTGCTCCTGCTTGCGTACCTGGTCCACCGCCTCGCTCACATGCTTCATGATGTGGAACCGGTCATGGACGATCTTTCCAGCTGCGCCGGGCACATGCTTGAGCGTGGCCTTGAAGTAGGGCTCCCACATGTCCATGGCCACCGCCTTGATCCGCGCCAACTGCTCCTCGGTGAATTGGAGGTAGTATCCCTCAAGGCTCTCGGCTTTTCGCTCATCGGCCACATACTCCACGGTGCTGCCAATCAGGTCGCAGACCACAGTCACGTAGTCGTGCCCCTTGCGGAACGCTTTCTCGTCAACGCCAAGATACCGCGCCGGTGCGATTGCTTGCGCTCCCGGCCTCTGCGTACCGCTCGCTCCATAACGCCCCAGGCCTCGTCCCAAGTAAGACGCAGGATGCGCCGCGCTCCCGTGACGGTGGCGCACTCGGTCAAAACGTCAATGATCAAGCGTTCCATCAGCAAGGTGAAGCGGCCTTGCTTTCAGCCCATGGCACCTTGACCTGCACCACGCCATGCTCGGGGCAGTCCACTCGCGGAATCCGCGCGTGAAGGAACGTCTTGAACTGGCACGTGTCCAGATGACGCCAGGCCCGAGGCTCAGCATGAGCCCGGCACGCCAGTTCGCGGCCACATGTGGGGCAGGTCCACCGGACACCGGTTCCGTGCTCCACGTAAATGTCCACCCGGCCATCAGCCGTGGCCAGTTCAACCCCTTCAACAAACCATGGCTCGGTCAGGCCGAGAATCCGCGAATATAGCTCCGTGTCCTTCATCGGGTGCCTCTGGGGAGAACCATAACCGGCCAGCTACCCACGGGAAACCCGGAAGGACCCAAAACATGAACGTACCCCAGCATCGGCCACGGGGTGTTCATCACCACTTCGGTGGCAAGACAGGTTCGCACCGGAACTGCTATCCCCATATGCCAACTATATGCATTAACTAAAAATTGTCCAGATCCTGTGAGTGGTTACAGCCTTTCTTGCCATGGGCGCCATCGCTTCGTGCCGTATCCAACTCCGACAATTTAAAACAAACAGTTCTCTATAAACTTCTTTAATACATTTTTGACTGTGTAAACTAGACAAACAATGTTGTCAACCACCAACGTCGCCGACGTTGCAGGAAAAGATGGGACCAGGTTTTATTGAATACTGGAATGACCTCTCTTGCGACCGGACATTTTCGCCATCCTAGATTGTGTCGATATCCGTTCCGATCCGTGCTACGCTTCTTTCCAGGAAGTTCTACAATGAGACCGCTGCGTAATTCTCTCAAGTCTCTATTTGTCCCGTTTTTCAGGTTCTCGAGACGATAGTTGTGGCCGATTTTCCTCCAGGTCCAGGATGTTTTCGCCCCGTTGGCGGCAATTGCCAGCCA